>CETM01040646.1_pt1 | contig 141698 bp, 167 predicted proteins | sample 361451 | NCBI WGS metagenome assembly CETM01 (sample SAMEA2622690, study PRJEB7988) | marine metagenome | isolation source: saline water (ENVO:00002010), including
CCTGCGCTGCCCGAGAGTCCTTCATTGGGTCGAATCTGCATTAACGGGGGCAATGTTAAGGTAAAGCGTAACCAGGCATGGTCCTCGCTTCCGTCCGCGTCCCTAGGTGTAGGTCCTGCCGAACTGATCGCTGGAGACATGGCCGCCGGTTTCTTTGGCGAGGTTGCTCCAACAGAATTTATCTCAGGCAGCTCTTTGGCCCAGTCCATAGGTCTTACTCAGGGTAATTCCATTTATGACAGCTACCCTTGGCTCAAATGTGCATTAGATGGTAAGGTGGTGTTCCTTCCTCAGCGTGCTCTACGCAACGATGTGTCGTGGCTTGACATATACAATGTTGGAGCTGTCCACGGAGACAACACTTACGGACCTTACCCACCTTCTTCTCCTGTGCTACAGGATGCTACCGTTGAGATAAACGGTGATCTCTACAGGGTGCGCCTCCTAAGGGGATCGAGTTCCGACTCCTTTAACGCTAGTACAGGGTACGATACCGACGAGTCTCTTGGGTCTGAATGGAATCGACTGCTATACCGGCTGTGTGCCTCAGTTCCAGCCTCCCAGTCTTTGGGCAACCTAGCAGATTACTCCCAAGTCGATCTAGGCGTCGCCGATAACGCCGGATTAGTCGGCCAGTGGGCTTACTGCATGGAGTCGTATAGGATGCGCGACAACGCTTGGTTGAAGCGCGGAGGATACGGAATCACTTCGGCGTGGGCTACAGGTAGCGGATTCACCGGCTCTGGTCGAACTACCTACAACGGCTGGAGACCAGTCCTGGAGTTGATGTCATGAAACTGGACAAGTTGACGCTCAGCGGAGGAGACATCGAAGCACTAGCATTGCCTTCCACGAGCCCGACAGACCCTGGCGCGCTGAGGGTCGAGTACGGAAACATTCAAGCGTTTCGAGATTCCCAGGGGTGGGAACCTATTCCTGTCGTTTTGGGGTTCGATCCAGAAAGCGATGCTCCGGTCGGAGTGTACGAGGCAGAGGACGCGCACAGACTGGAAGGCGGAAACGTAACGAACAACCATTCGGGGTACACAGGCAGCGGCTTCTTCGACTACACCGCAACTCGTGATGCCTACGTAGAATGGCAGGTTCCGTCGCTGGCCGCGGGTCCGTTTGACTTGACGTTCCGCTACGCCATCGACAATCGTGCTCAGGACCTGTATATCAACGGCGTGAAAGTGAAACGGGTTCCGCTGAGCAACTATAGCAGTTCGGCGCTACAGTGGACGACCGAAACACATAGGGTCAATCTGGAGATAGGAACCAACACGATTCGCTTACAGGCCACCGGAAGTAGCGGACCTAATTTAGATCACATGCAGATAAGCGCTGTGGACGGAGCGGTCTACGAAACTTAGAAGGTGAACTCATGAATATGGATGGCGGTATCAAACTGTCCGGAGGATCAATACGTTCCTTCTCTATACCAAACACACCAGAGCTTCCTTCTGTGGCGCAGGAGAATCTGCTTATGGTAAAAAACGGCTCCATACGTAGAGCCAAACCTGACAACGTGTGGGATGTCGTTCCTACGAAGCCTATTCCTCCAGGCCAAATCAATTACGCAAACGGAGGTTCGTTTACATTTACGGTTCCTGACGGCGTCACGCAGATTAGCGTGTTCGTTATAGGAGCAGGCGGCGGAGGCGGCCGTGGAGGATCGAATAGAGGGAGCAGTTACTACGATCAGGTAGGCGGAGCCGGCGGAGCCGGAGGCGAATCCTACGAGAACTTCCTTGTCGTAGAACCTGGGGAGACGTTCACTGCTATTGTTGGTCACGGCGGTTCATCCGACGCAGACGGAGGAAACACGATTTTCCGTCGCGACGCCGACAACACTGTCGTCACTCAAGCCTCAGGGGGAACCGCAGGCGAAGACTCCTTAGGCATGTTCGCGATAGGCGATGGAGGTCCTGGAGGTACGGGTACGTACAAAACAGGGGACGCGGGAGATAGAGGTGAATCTAGCCATCACAACGGCCTATCCTACGGCGGTAGCTCCGGTGGAGGCTCACAAGTCGGCATAATCGCAGGAGGCGGAGGCAACGGCGGTTGGCCTCAATCCGGAGGCAGTCCAGGGGATGACGGCGGTATCCGCATTATCTGGGGCGAGGGTCGTTCCTTTCCAACCACTAACGTACAGGACGTGTGATATGTATTTTGATGATGTTAAACTGGTTGGAGGAGACATAGGACGTATCTCCATCCCAGCGTATAAGGGAGACGAATTGCCGGGAGCAATCGTCGCATCGCAAGGTTCAATAGGCTTTAAGAACGGACAAAGCGGAGAGGTAGTTCTTCTACCTACAACAGCAGGACTGTTCGAGTTCTCATCACACACATTTACAACGGCAGGATCGACCGGAAGATACGGACCAACACTGACTCAGTGCGTGACAAGCTATACCAGTGATGAAGCATCTGTCTGGGCTAACGACTCTCTCTTTTTCGACGTTCAGAACGGCTCCCAAATTTGGACCATCCCTGCAGACGGTGCATATCGAATCCGTGCAGTCGGAGCTAGAGGAGGGCGACCTGCAGCGTACAATCATTTCGGGCACGGAGCCATGCTGGAAGGAGTGTTCCTGCTCAGTAAAGGTGACAAATTGCGTATCGTCGTAGGTCAAGCAGGTGCAGACAACGGAGGAATCGGAACAGGCAGTCAAGGAGGAGGAGGTGCAGGAGGAGGCGCCTCCTTTGCACAGATACAAGGTCAGACGTTCCCGTTGATCCTAGCAGGAGGGGGTGCAGGAGGAGGCAACTACAGCGACGGTGGAGCGCCAAACATCGTGGACGCTACCGCCTTTACCGCCGGAGACCCTTACTATGTGGCCGGCGGTAGGGTCGATATAGGAGGACCAGGAGGTAGCTGGTTCTCTAATGCGCCGCAGGACAATGGAGGGCTCAGTCTGTCGGAATTAGCATGGGGTGGAACTGGAACACGAGACGGAGGCTTTGGAGGAGGCGGAGGTCGCGGCTCCAACGTACACAACCAGTACTGTTCCGGCGGAGGAGGCTTCTCTGGAGGTTCCGAGTCTACGGGTGCAGCTCAGTACAGAGGAAGAACATCGTACAGCACTTCTTTTATTGGCGAGAGCGCAACGAATGTTATCAGACAGAACCGCGTTGGCACGAGTCACGGAACGGTTTCTGTGACCAAAATTGCGGAGTGATATAATTATGAATATTGAGAATGCCAATCTGATAGGAGGCTCGATGGGTTACATCCGAATTCCGGATGTAGCTTCCATGCCTGAGACTCCAGTTCTAGGGTTTATAGGTCGCAGCAACGGAATGCTCATGGTCGGACGCAACGACGACTGGGATTTTGTTGCGGCTAAAGCATCCTTCTTTTCCTCAACAACCTTTACGGTGCCGGATAACGTGTACGCTCTGTTCGTTGCTTGTGGTGGAGGCGGCGGTGCAGGCGTCAACTATAACTCAAGCGGTAGTGCTAACTGGGTAGCAGGTGCCGGCGGAGGTTTGTCTTACGCACAGTTAGACGTTGAGCCTGGCGACCAGATCAGTTTGACTGTAGGTAAAGGCGGTGAAGTAAATTGGAGGAACAGCTACTTGGGCTCAGGCGGAGGCTCTTCCTATGTCACGCACAACGGTCAACAGCACGCTTTAGCCGGCGGCGGTCAGGCTGGCAGAAACTCAACCTCTGTAGCTTCTGGCGGTGAAGGCAATGTAGCTAACGGCAATCCTCCTCCTTCGAGATTCTCCCCCGGCGCGGGAGCAGAAGGAAACGTCCCCGTAATAGGACTTGTCAAAGCAGGGAACGGCGGGGCCGAAGACACCGACGGTGACCGCGGCATAATAGTTTTGGCGTATTAGGTGAACCCATGAATATAGATCAGATGCGGTTGATAGGAGGAGACGTTGACGAGCTGTCCGTTCCTAGTAAGGGGCAGCTTCCTGAAGATGTCAAGAACGCCATTGCGATGAATGGAGATATGCTCCAGCACCGTACTGATAACGATTGGGTATCACTTCCTGTATCCAGCGCCATGTTCGTCTTTCGTCACATCAACCACGAGACGGAAGGTTGGGCTGACATCGTTGTAGGCCAGTTGGAGAACGCACACTCCATCCGCTATGAGGAGGACTACCGTGCCGCTGTGCAGGAGATCGGACTGGAGGCGTACTACACGGCCGTTGAGTCTTGGCGCAACAACGATCAGGACTGGGGCCCCGACGAGGTGCCTGAGCTAGACATCGGAGGCCTGAGCTGGGGCACGGACAGCGCCAGTTACGTCCTCATCAAGAAACCGCGCGACTTGGACCAGATGCCCGTGTTCCTGCAGCGCACACACGACGAGGAGTACGGCAAGTACGGAGGCGGAACGTGGGTGCGTCGGCAAGCCACCAACAACCCCTATGTTACTATCGGCGATACGCTCCAGCACTGCTTAGGAAACGCGAACAATCCTGGCAGTGCTAGGGTAGAGTTGCGCGCGGGGGACTGGATTCTCGGTGCTGACCCTGCAACAAACAACAGGTGATGGAATGATTCATGACGGAAAAACACACTTATTAGGAGGGGAAATTGCCCGGCTGCGTGTGCCGGAACAAAACACCTTACCTGATTCTCCTCCAAGAAACCAGCTCTTGATACATGGCAACAAGCTCAAGCGATCTAACGAGCAGTCCGGCTGGAGCGCAATCCGAGATTTAGTGAAGAACTTGCCGGGCGCACTATCGCCTGTTACACGGCATAACGGTTCAAAGTATTTTGGAACCGTTAGCGGGTCTGACTTAATAACATACTCCGACTTCCACGCAGTCTTCCCTTTCGGTAATCTCGTCTCCCCAGTAAACCTCTGGTGGAAAATTGAACACGAAGGAAAGATGCTGTTCATACCCACAGGACCCGTATCCACTCAAGTGGCCTGGGAAGATTTATACGAAGCTGGATTAACATACGGAAACGACTCTTATCTGTCCCTCAGCGGGTTAGACCAGTGGCCTGAAGCCAGAGTTATCCAGGATACGCGCATCACCATAAAAGGTTTTGATTACAAGGTCAGGCTCATTGATAAGGATGAATGGGACCTAATTGTGTGGTGTCATACTGGAGAGTTTGACTCGTTCGACACGTCCACGACACGAGTAGCGGTCGGCCACCGCCCCACGATAACGCGCACTCTCTCGGGAGGCCGGCAGCACGGTGTGTATCCTCCGTATGCTCTTGGACGCAACTCGTTTACGGATAGCTCACTGTACCTAACTTCGTGGGCCAGCAGTGACTGGAGACCCATTCTGGAGGTTGAAGAATGATACATGACGGAAGGATACAGCTCGTAGGAGGGTCTCTCGCAGACTTGAAACTTCCAGACTTAGCAGAAAATGAAGTAGGAGTACCCAACCAACTCGGAGCATTAAACGGGGTGTTGCGTCGTGCAAAGTCGGAGGGCGTGTTTGAGGACTTGCCGCCCTATCTAGCTCCTCCCGGTCAGGTGATGTGGGACGATCCTGGAGTATACTCATGGACAGTTCCAGACGGCGTTTATTCTATCTGCGCTGTCTGCGTAGGTGCAGGCGCTGCCGGCATAAGAGAATCGAGAGGAGGCAAAGGAGGCGATCTCAGGTACGGCAACTTCCTTCAAGTCACGCCCGGTGAAACATTGACAATCATTGCTGGTGCAGGAGGAAAAGAGAGTGGCAGCAACGGGGGCCGTAGCGGACACAACAGCCTCATACGTAGAGGGTCGACCGACCTACTGGTCGCATCGGGCGGAGGTCGCTTAGGAAGCTCCACTTTCTCCCCGTATATAGGAGGAGGTAACGGTGGGATGTACTATCGAGGCTCAGGCGGAGGGGCAGGTGGCTACTCCGGCGACGGCGGCCGAGGACGATTACCGGGAACGGGAGGTGGTGCAGGAGGCGGCGGCTCCTACTATTACAACCGCACATGGGGCGGCGGAGGTGGAGGTGTTGGCTTAATGGGAGAGGGAACTAGCGGTGCTTCGGGTGGAACTTCCTCAGGAGCATACGCTGGAGGCCACGGCGGTTCCGGAGGCACTAGAGGTAGCCACACGAGGCCAGGCAACTTCGGAGGTGGTGCGGGTGACTACACTAATGACGGAGGCAAAGGCGGCGTCCGTATAATTTGGGGAGAGGACAGGCACTTTCCCAATACTAACACGGGTGATGTATGATAAATGAAGGAGAGACTCGTCTTATAGGCGGGTCAATAAAAGACTTATCTGTTCGAGAAACAACCGATCTTCCTGCAGATGCTCCACCGAACCTGCTAAAGGTGTATAACGGAGCTTTGCGCCGAGCCGACCCGTCCAATGCAGAGGAAGGAGGGTGGTCAATTATTCCGACGCGTCCAATACCCCCAGGTCAAATTGAGTTCACCTCGCCCGGTACATACACGTTTATCGTACCGAATGGCGTTCCACGTATAAACGGTGTAGCGGTTGGTGCAGGCGGAGGACCTAACAGGCAGGGAGGTCCCAATCCTTATGGGAGCGGTCTTTACTGGTACGGAGGCGGCGCAGGTGGTGGTGGCCTAGGTTATCGTAACTACATAGACGTGGAGCCAGGCGAAGAACTTGAAGTTGTCGTCGGAGACTACGGTGCATCTGGCACGTATAATAGAGACAGTGAGGATGGAGGTGACACTTTTCTACGCCGTCCGTCTACGGATGAAATACTCGTACTAGGAGGCGGAGGCAAAGGCGCTCCCAAAAACAGCAGCTCTTCGGGACAAAGTGGCGCAGGAGGGCTGGGAGGTAAGAACGCTCTCCAGGCTAATGATGGAGGAGGTGATGGAGGTAGCGGAGCTAATGGCCGTTGAGGTAAAGGACGCGGAGGTTCAGGCGGCGCAGGAGGTTACTCAGGTAATGGCGGTGCCGGTGGAACCGATTACTCCGACGGGCGTGCTGGTTCAGGTGGAGGAGGTTCGGGCAGTTCAGGAGCATACAGTCAAACAGGTGGAGGTGTTGGTTTGAACGGCGAGGGTCCTAGTGGAGCAGGCGCCAACAGACAAGGGTATAGAGGTTCCGATCCCTCTGATAGCTCCTATGTAGGAAACCAACACTTCGGCGGAGGCGGATATGGACACGGAGGGCTTCGCTTAATCTGGGGTGATGACAGGGCGTTTCCTACGACGAACACAGGTGATATATGATACACGACGGAGACACAAAGCTAATAGGAGGGACCCTAAAGGAATTTAGGATTCCAACTACGGAAGAGCTACCAAATTCTCCTTCTCCTAACCAGCTTGTTGTTAATAACACCATCTTCAAGCTGTCGAGCCGAGGAGACTGGAGCGACGTTCCCGTTAAGCCTATTCCTATAGGGCAGGCAAAGTACACAGCACCCGGGACGTATTATATGGACGTCCCGAAAGACGTTCCGTTCATGTCTGGTGTCGTTATAGGAGGGGGAGGTGATGGAGGTAGCGGATACAGTGCGTACAAGGGTGCAGGAGGAGGAGGCGGTGCTCTACGTTGGATTTGGGAGTTTCCGGTCTCGGAAGGAGACAGTTTGAAGATTGTCGTAGGGCGAGACGGAGGCACTAGCAGCATAGAACATAACGGACTCGTAATTATAGAAGCGCACGGAGGCCAGCGAGGTGCAAGCAGAGGCGGAAACGGAGGCAGCGGAGGCGGAGGTACGCCGCTTATCGTCGATCTCATTGGTGGAGGAGATGGGCAGGACGGTCAAAGAACGTATAACGATGGCAGCCACGTAAGTTCGAGAGCAGGTTACGGCGGAGGCGCGGGTAACTACGTAGGTTCTAACAACTCTTACGGCACAGGGATAGGAGTCTACGGACGATACGATGCAGGAGGGTATGGCCGCGGAGGCGGAGGCTATTCTGGAAGCAGCAATTGGGTTGAACCTGGCAGTCCCGGTCGCTCGGGAGCCGTCCGTTTAATATGGGGGGCTAACAGACACTACCCCACAGAAAACGTCGAAGACATGTGAAGATAGCGGCTGGGCCGCTCCTGTATGACAGCCCTCAGTTGGTATCCAGCTAATTTACCGTAACATAAAGGAGACCCATCATGCCTCTGATTCTCGTTTCATCCTTCCTCGCTAACCCTCCTGACCTGAGCCACTTTGCGGCAGGTAACAACCACAGTGTGTTCTATCAGGATCGTGAATCCACTCCTCTTGTTCGCGCAGCGGGCTTCAACCAATACGGCCAACTAGCTACCGGCAATCAGACAAACGTACTCAGTCCTGATTCGGTATCCGGATTCGGGCAAGGCGTGGTTCAACTCGTCAGCGGCGCGGAGCATGTAGTCGCGCTGTACGAAGACGGTACCGTGAAGTCTGTCGGACGTAACAACTACGGGCAGCTTGGAGACGACTCCACAGACAACCGTTCGCTACCAGTCCAGATCGCCACAGGTGTAAAGAAGATTGCTTGTGGAAGCAACCATACTCTACTCCTCCATGCCGACGGGCGTGTCCGATCTTGCGGCTACAACTACTTCGGGCAACTCGGCGACGGCACCGTATCTAACCGACCTTCTCTTGTCGATGTCTCTATCAACGGTGTGGTCGATATTGCCGCAGGTGGTTCTCACACGTTATTCCTGATGGATGACAGCACTGTAAGAGCTGTCGGTTACAACTACTTCGGCCAGCTAGCCACTGGGTTCACCGACAACTCCACCGCCATCATTCCGACTGTCGTAACCGATGTAGCCGAGATTGCTGCAGGTGCTTCGCACTCCGTGTTCCGCCACACTGACGGGACTGTTACTGTGTGCGGCTACAACTACTTCGGCCAGCTCGGCTTAGGCCATACTGACCTCTCCGTCGTGCAGCCTACTGACTCGGGACTGTCGAACATCGCGGGCCTAACGTGCTTCGGCAACAACACAGGGTTCCTAACGTCGAGCGGTGTCTTGTTGACGGTCGGCCGCAATCAGTATGGCCAGATCGGAGACGGTACGCAGGATGATCGCTCCACGCCGTTCCAGATTCCGCTATCCGATGTGGTTCGAGCGACATACGGAACAAATCACCTGCTCATCCTGCAGAAGGATGGCGTTTACGCAACAGGTAAGAACGACTACGGTCAGCTTGGGGACGACTCCACGACGAACCGACCAGCTCCCGTAGCGTCGCAGTTTAGACTAATTTAGAGCGAGTGAGGAACTCACCCTCACGTTAGGAGGAAACATGCCTGTTACGGTAACTAGCTTCTTCGTGAAAGCTAACCCGGCAATTCCGTTTCTCATGCGAGACACGGATTTACGCGGCGGCCTCCGAGTGGTTCCCGACCAATCCTACCTGCAACCTCTCAGCGAAAACCCGTCAGCAATTCCGATGGGTGCCCGAGTGACAGGCATGATCGTCGTTACGCAGAGCGACAATCACCTGCACCAGCTACAGTCGGACGGTGTATTCGAGGACATGGGCGTTCTTGGTGCTAGCAGTCAGATCAAGAATATCAGTGCTCCTCTGGTAATCGACGCCGACGGCAACCTCACAGTTGAGGAAGGGCGCACGCTTCCTCAGGAAGGCAACACGGGTGATGTTCTCAGATTGAATGCAGACAAAATGCCAATCTGGGACCCGATGTCCGCCAACCCGGGACAGGGTATTCGATCTACGGTATCTAAAACGGTGCCGGAAGCTCTTGGCCCCTCCGAGAGCTTCGATTTTTCCATGATGATGGGGCGTACCAACATCCTATTGAACGTGGAGATTGACGTACCGCAGGTTCAGGTAGAGGCTTACGGCGACCCCTCGTACGGAGAGTCGAACCCGTATACCTTCAAGTCCAGACCTGGTCAGTTGTTTGATGACGGCTCACGGCTGCTGTCGGACGGCTCGATCCAGTTCACCCGCCGCTACGGGTTTGCTGCGAACACGGAAGACCCCGTTAGCGAAACCATCTACTGGAGGATCACCAACTTCGGCAATCTTCCGGTAACTCCAACCGTGACCATCACGTACACTGCCATTGAATAGGAGCATCACAATGGGTTACACAGTAGAGAAACACCAATTCGTCTCGTTCTCCAGCGAAGGCTCCGTGACCAGCGATATGGGCATGGCGCAGACCCTGATGAACGACCTCATCCAGACCGGCGGTATGAAGCTCGTCTACCCGTCGAACGGCACCATCAGCTCATCCACTGCCGTGGCCGTACTCGAATCCACACCGGAGATGGACCCGCTGGCGGACCAGGGTCAGAAGTGGCGTCTGCGTATCGAAGCCGGCGCAGCCTCGACCACAAAGTACATCCGCATCAACATCGGTACCGAGTTCCAGATTCCGAGCGATGGTTCCGCTGTCACCAAGAGCGGAGAGAACGAGACTTCCGGTCACCTGAGCGGTCGTTACACGGATCGTTTCGGCGCAGGCGACAGCACGCAACCTCCGTTCATTTCCCAGGACTTCTTCTACAGCGACAACTACGCCGACATCGGCGCGTCACCCATGTCCTATCGTCTGAGTGTCAGCGATCATGGTGTGGCGTTCTGCTGCTGGCGCAACGCCTACGACTTCGCGGGTAACATGTTCGCGTGGTTCGTGGCGCAGCGTCCTGTCGATCCTGCCGATGGCAGCGTCCTGGCCGATCACTACAGCCCCGTGTTCGTCGTGTACTCCACCGGAGGCGGAGGTGTGACGGAACGCCTTCGCATTGGCGGTACCTACTACGAGATCGCCCAGCCGGACGGTATCAAGAAGTTCGTGGCCCGTGAATCCGACGTGTTCGCGCCGACCCCGAGCGTGCCTGCTTCCGTGGCGGTTGAGGACTCCAACCCGATCATCAACCCGACCAAGCAGGTGTCCATCTCGGTCGACAACAAGTACATGATCACGTTCCCGAGCGGTCTGAACACCCAGCGCCGTGCGTACAAGCACGAACTGGACATGATCGCCTACACTAGCGCGGACGTCATCGCGCAGGACTCCGACGTGAACGTGACCGTGTTCGGCGAGGACACCCCGCGCACCTACAAGGCCATGCAGGCCAACGGTGAGTACAACACCGGTATGCGCATCCTGCTGCTGACCCAGGGCGCTGGCATCCCCGCTCCCACTCCGTAAGCAGCATCCGATAAGCCGTACGATCCACAAGGGGGTGTCTATCACCCCCTTTTCTTTTAAGGTGCAGACCTATGGTACCATTCTCACTCAGCAAAGTGATAGGTGACACCAACACTGACTACGTATCGGAATCGGTTGCGGCCATAAGCAGCCGTGATTTTGTAGAAGTGTCCGTGTCCGCCGGTAGTCTGGTGATCGGAGGCGAAGACACGGGAGAGCAATCGTCCACAATCTCGGCAGGCTCCTCCGTTGCGGTCAAGCTGCGAAGCGCGTCTGCTTATGGTCGTACCGTGTACTCCATCCTGACAGTAGGAGACGAGAGCGCTGTCTTCACTGTCACATCGGACATAGGCAACAGCAAGGTATTCGATAAAACCAATAAGAATACCGTTCTCAACTTCCTAGGAACCCAACAGTTCGTGGGAGACGATGCGTGGACGCCTGGAGGCTCTCCGACACTGCATCGCTTGGAAGGGCTCGCATGGCGAGAAGCGCTAGACCTGACTGTGGAACCTGCTTTAGGTTTCGCGGAGAAGGACTACGGGTTTATAGCGGACGAGACTCACGGTGTCGTGTATCGGGTAAGCATGGGCGACATGGTGCTGGAGCAGCGCATCGGCCTCGATCGTCCTGTGTCTATCGGGAAAGCAGCTATTCAGCCGTCCTCTGAGGACCCGTCAGCGTTCCACTTCTATGTCGCGCTTCGAGATGGGCGTATCGTCCATTTGGACCCTTACGATCAGTATACTCCGAATGTCGTCGTTGACGTAGGCGGCACTGTGGAAGACATGGTGACCGACGAGGCGAACAACGTCCTGTATGTGTCAGTCTACGACACAGGTGAAATCGCGGAGATCACGGTCGATCAGGTCACAGGTGCCGTCACGGTCGAGAAATACGCCGTAGGCTTGGGCCCTGCGCGACTGTTGTTATCAGGCTCCGAGCTGTTCTGTTCACTCCACCTCGAGGATAGCGTGGCGGTGTTCGACACTGAGACACGCATGGCGGAGAAGCGCGAGGTAGGCAAGCGGCCTTACGGGCTCGCTCTCAACGGAGCCTCCGTGTTCTGCGTGTGTAGTGGAAGCGACGACGTTTACTCTACCGACGCACAAGGTACATCGAAGGTTGCGGACCTTCCTGCATCGGTCCCCGCTCTTATCTACGCATCTGGCTCAGGCTTCTTTGTCACGTACATCGAAGGGCGCAAGATCATCGAACATGACGGGGACTTCAACACGGTCGCCCAGTTCTCTGCTTCGTGCCCTCTGGCGTTTCTGGAAACAGCGGATTCCAACTACCTGTTTGTCGGCGTACCGAACGCACATACACGACTGGCTCCTGTCGATTACACGCCTCTGGAGTTCGAGTTCAGTCCGATACTGGGCCGCGATCGGAACTTGCTCGTCCAGTCGGAGTCGTATACCGTGCAAGGCGTTAACGACTACGTGTATGCCTCGGTCGATCCGTCAGGCGCGTCTCTGGTCGTTAACGGGTCCGACGCGGGGCAGGAGGCTATGGTCGAAAGCGGAGATACTGTCGCTATCAGCCTTGTCACCAGCTCCAACTACGGGGACATCGAATACATTACGGCGTCACTGGGCGCATCGACCACGCAGTTCGTCGTTAGCACTCTGGATCAAGACATCATTCCCGACTCCATCGAGTTCTATCCGATTAAGGACGGGAACGCCCAGACCGAGTATACTTCCAACACCGTAACGATCAGCGGCATGAAGGACGGCACCACGATTCCGGTGTACGTCGAGAATGCTATGGTGCTGATAAATGGAGAACTCGCCAGTTCGGGCGACGTGCAGAACGGAGACACTGTGGCTCTGGTGCTGACATCGGGCGCCGCAGGTAGCCTGAGCACAGGTGTACTGCGAGCAGGGCCTATCGAAGCTGCGTTCCGCATCTTGGTCCCGACGGGCAACGATCCTCTGTCCATGTCGTATGATGCTGTCACGGATGCTCCTCTTGGCGAGCCTGTGCGGACAAACCGCTATTCGTCCAACTTCCCTGTGTCGGTCACTATCTCCGTTCCAGACGTATACGGGGCTAAGCTGTACATCAACGAGGAGGAAGCGCCCCTAGGAGCCTCGATACAGCCGGGCGATACATTCCAGATCGAGATAACAACGGTCAGCGCATACAGCATACGGCATTTGGTGCCTGTGCGCATGAACGATGACATCTTTACATGGGAGGTCACCACCGAGCCCGATGTTACGCCTTACCTGATCGAGTTTCCTTCGAGTCGTAACGGAGACGCCAACGAGGAAATGCTGTCTGAGGTGCGCACCATCGACGGACTCGGCGAGGGAGTGGTAGCTACAGCCGAGATTGCGCCTGAATGCCGCGTGTTGGTCAACGGCGTGGAAATGAACGTCAAGGACAACTACGCTGAGGACGAGGTGTTTTCGTTTGAGGTACAGAACGGAGATACCGTGCAGATCGCCGGTCGTGCAGGCTCGCCATTCGGCACTGGACGCACACACTACCTATCTATAGGACGAATGACGGCATCCTATACGGCATACTCTCGCCCTGTGGATGGAGCGGTCGAAGACCCGAAGAACCTGTATCTGGTGGACGTACCTATCACAGGTATCAAGCAGGGTATCGGTTCGGCAGCGGAGCCTGTTAGCCTCACAGGATCAGAGGCGCGAGGAAAGTCGTCTCACGTAACAGCGCAAACGCTGAACGTCGAGCATGTTAGCGTGAAGTCCTTGCTATTGGATAGGCCGGGTGCTGAGGCACGAGTATTTCACACGGAAGGGTTTGACATGCCCGGAGTGGAACGTTACGCTCACCAGCGCGACCTGTTCGATGCTCCTGGGATTGAGAGGTACCCGAATTCAAAGGATGTCTTTGATGCGCCCGGGATTGAGAGGTACCCGAATTCAAAGGATGTCTTTGACGCTCCAGGAGTAGAGCGGTATCCAAACTCCATGGATACGTTTGATCGCCCTAGCGTGGAACGCCGCTCGAATTCCATGGATACGTTTGACCGACCTGAGGTTGATCTGGTTCGGACTCGTAGGATAGGCCTAGCTCAACCTGCTGCGGACGTAACCTTGATCAAGCGCGTGTTTAAGGAAGGACCAGGAACGAAGTCAGTGTCAGGACGTATCCGAACGTTCGATCAGACGTTCCAAGCGGAGCGCGTGAAGACAAGACGGCGACTCAGCGAATCTGCTGCGTTCGACAAGCAACTGCCGATCCAGTTCGCCCGACATGGTACGGAATTCGGTAAGCAGCGGCGTGGGTCCTTGTACTGGAATGACATCGGCTTTGATCCGCGTTACGGTCGTCCGTTCATTGAGAGCGCAACCGGATTCGATCAGTTGAAGGCCACCAGCCCGAGCTATGTTCAGCAGGAGGCCGTGTATTACCCGCACCTGGCGTATGCTTACACTGCCGCTCCTGCGTTTGGCTTGTACGTGGATAACCACACGGAGGTTGTGATAACGGATTACAACCCGTTCCACTCGTCCAACCACCACAAGCTGCACAGCATGAACATGGAGATCGACCTTGCTCGCGCCCATATCGAGCAAGTAGGCGAGGACGTACCCTACAAGCGTTCGACAAACCATGTGCGCGACACGGCAGCCCCTGAGAGCGAGGTATCCGTTAAGCCTACGGAATTGCATATCGCACGCGAACCCGACAGGACGGGTCCTATTCGAAGCGGTGATGTTCCGATCGGGTACAGCGCGAAGCACGCTCCGCAGTCGGCGTATGAGGACCCGATGTCTCCCACAACGATCAGCCTTGTGCGGTACCTGTTCGAGTACACGCCCGATGTCGACCTAACAGTTCGTGCCATGTTCGACGGCATGTCACCTGAACCGGAAGGAGAGAAGCGTCACCTGTTCGAGGCTAAAGCACCTGCAGCATCTTCGTTCACCGTGTCCTCCGTGGTGCCGAAAAGCGCTGAGTTCGAGCGCTCGTCCAACGAGACTTACGAGGACCCGGACCACAGCATTCTCACGCCTGACCTGTTGGGATACTTCCCGAGCGCAGACGCAGCAAGGCAGGCAGCTATCGACGACGGTGTTGAGGAGGAACGAATCCAGACACATGAGCTTTACCCGGACTGCTGGGTGTGGGCTGAGGTGCTGGATCAACCCAATCTCTGCGAACCTACGCCGCCCTCCGTGGATGCGGGCTGGATAAAGGGAGGATGATATGTCGAGAGCTATCACCGAGAGTAATTGGCGTAACTTCAAACCTGTAGCTCCTGATCTGGAAGTGGACGCCAAGAAAGGCGTCCCTCTGGAGATACCTCTGACGGAGTACATGGTACAGGGAGCGCGTGACCTGATCGACGGCGCTAAGGATCAGGACGAGATAGACGAGCACGGAGCGCAGCGCGGGTGGATGTGCCAATTCTTCAACACGTCTCGTCCTACCAAAGGCCGAGTGTCGCGCTCGCTAACAGGTAACGGATTTCGATATACGTCCGCACCGTGGTTCGTAGGTAAGGACTGTTTCACCTATATCATGAACAACGGCACGCAGAACAGCTTGCCGGGCAAGATCATCGTCAACGTCGAAGACTACGGCGAGGCTCGCATCCTGATAGAGGAGGACACATCGAAACGGGAGAAAGGCAAACGCGCGTTCCGTTACATCGCCCAGTGGTATCCGCTAGTGGACATCGGCAGTTACCATCGCGCTATCGTCAATTGGTATGTTCACAAGCCGATTCGGTATATTCGCGACGGTGTGACCTACGTGCGCCAGAGCAGGGAGCTTGTGCAGTCAACGTCCGTGACTCAGGACGTGCGGTACTCGACAGGCTTCCAGTACAGGGAGAAGAACTGGACGTGGCCGAATGATGGTAGTTTCCTAGAGTCTTCGTGGCCTGACCCCAAGCTAGTCGGGGCAATCGACGAGCTAACAGGTCTGACGTACCAGCAGCCCGCCGGCCCGTGGCCTGTGTCTATCGAGGTATCCTTGCGCCGCACCCGCACCATAGCGTACAAGCACTACTTCACGTCCTACCGTTGGGATTGGCGCTATCGTGCCGAATGGTCAGCACAGGAATCGCTAGAGGCTGACGTGCGCACGCTGTACGGGGACGACTGGTGGCGCCGAGGCCAGATCATCGACGTTTATGATCCCGGGTACACCCCTCAGCTTCCCGGTGAATTTACGCCGTAGAGAAAACGATAATTTCATTACGCTAACCCACATAGGAGCACCAACAATGGAAATTCAGATCGCACTCGCCAAGAAGCAAGAACTCTCCAAAGCCCAGAAGGAGTACCGCAAGTTCGTCGCGGGTCGCCTCAAGGAGCGCGGCAAGGAGCATCCTTTCGAGGGTACCGACGAGGAGATCGCCGAGTTCCTGGCTGAAATCTCCGAGGACTGGGAGAAGCACAAGCAGGATCAAGGCATCGAAACCAAGGACTGATCTATGCGTAAGCTGGAACTGATGCCGAACCAGCTACAGGCCGTGAAGAACGTCTGGGAGTCGAAGTTCGCCAAAGACTTCGACCCTGCTATCCAGTACTCCGTTGTGGGTGCCTATGCTCCTGAAGGTGTCGAGCACTCGAATATCATTCGGGGTATGGGCCATCGCACGTACTTCTCGGCCTTGAATTCCTCACGCCAGCATATCGCAGATCACATGTTGAAGACGGACTCGTTTCCGGCTAATGAGTTTTGCGCCCTGTCGCCCAGAACCGCAATGCTGTTTATCAACGGCCACCGCTCCAATCCTAAGAATGGAGATCGCGGGTACATCTGCATGGTAAACGACAGAGGCGCGAAACAGGCCAGGAGTCCGTCTGTCATCAACGTGGGAGCAGGACCAGTGGCGGCAAGGTCATCATCTTACCGCACAACGTCGGCCTCGGCTGTACTGCTAGGTGTCATCGAAGTGGAGATTCTGTCCGCACATCAAACTGTGACGGCGTCTGAAAACGACGATGGAAACGATGAGGACATCAGGTTCGGAGCACAAGTCAAGGACAAAGGGGTTGTCCGAAAGCTGCGGAAGGTGAAACGCAAGCGCAAGGATAACTTCGGCAACAAGTTCGATTATTAGCACGAGGAGCGCACCATGAAAGGTAAACTGTATGCCTTTGGGGCCCTGATCCTAGCTGTAGTCTCTGCCTTCTTGGGTGCGTTCGTCATGCGCTCAGCATCCGATAGCAACAAGGCTCAGCAAGTTCGGGATGCCGTAGATGAAGGCAAGATCAAGATGCACCGCAAAGCGTCCAACGAAGCCTTCAAGGAGGCCAAGCGTCACATCAAGAAGGCTAAGGAGATAACGGCGCGGCGGGAACAAGTAGCAACCGACTCTCTGGACGAATCGGTGCTGAAATGGAACGACGAAAAACTATAGGAGTAACCAATGAGTCCTGAACAACTACTGATGAATGCGCTGTTCGCAGTGCTGGGTCTTGTTTCCCACATTCTGAAAAAAGCCGTGGCGGAGAAAATCAACCCTGTAGAGTATGTGCGGGTTCACCCTAATCGCACCTACGCTTCTTTAGGGTCCATCGTCACCGCCTACGCAACACTGCTAGCAACGCGCCCTGATGCCTCACCCATGGAATACTTCGCCATCGGTTACGTAGGTGATAGCGTGTTCAACCGATCTCCTACCCAGCAGGAAGTGGAGATTCGTAAGGCCACCCGTGCTATGAAGTAGGAGGAAGTGTATGAGGCTCTTGATCGTAGCTATCGTGTCGCTGTTCGTGCTCTCGGGTTGCGGACGGTATAACGTGAAACCACCCGAGGCCGATTTCGTTAGCCAGATCGAGCCTCTAGAGGTGCCTCAGATCGAGGTACAGGACGTCCCGGAATCGCCCACAGCTCATCGCATTACCGCAGACGGACAGTCGTGGGCAGCATTCGATAAACAGGGGATGGACGCGCTTCTCGAAATGAGGGCGGTGGCACACACCAACACGCAAGCGCTCCGGGAGATGGTGAAGGCTAACGCCAGCCTGATCGAGGAGCGAGAGCAGATTCTCCGTCTAGCCTATGAACTCGAAGAGGAGATCAACCGCATCGGCGGAGAATGGGCACAGGCGGAGAATGACAAGCGCAAGGCAGAAGACCTGCGCTCTATGGAGCGGGCTCTATCCACTATCCTGCTCTTGCTGGGCGCAGCCGTAGCACTCTAGGAGAATACCATGTCTCAGACGACACCCATGATCGGCAACAACCGTCACAGCATTTCCAACTACTTTCGCGAGTACGAGGTGATCGCGTCCAACACCGCCCGAGCACGCGGCATCGACAACCAAGTATACGACCAGGATGTCCGCGACAATGCCATCGCGCTTGCGGTCAATGTGTTGGACAAGGTGCGCGAACAGTTCGGACCGATCAGCCCCAATAGTTGGTTCCGCAGCGAGGAGCTGGAGAAGGTGATCGCTAACAGCGGTTACCGAAACTGGTGCGCTCGTAACGGCCGCGCCATCAACGACGACTCGTGGCACGACTACTTCGTGCGCAAGCAGCATCCGAAAGGTGCGGCAGCGGACATCGAGATCGCAGGCGTTTCCAACGACGACCTGTACTACTGGATCAAGGAGAACCTCGTGTTCGACCAACTGATCCGTGAGTTCCGCAAGTCGGATGATCCGCGCTCAGGTTGGGTACATGTCAGCTTCGACCGTCACGGCAACAACCGTATGCAGGCTTTCCACATCGGTTAATGCCATGCCGTAAGCAACAAAAAGGGCGCTCCTCTTGATTGAGGGCGCCCTTTCTTTTTACCTGTCTACCACGTCCGCATCATACTTGCGAGCGATGTTCTTACCTTTCTCCACGTCTTCCGCGTTACCGCTCTCGATCAATCTAGCGGCCTCTCGCAGGTCACTGAGGCCTTCCACAAGAAGCCCGTACCCTAACGAGCAGCACGTCACGGCAACGGGTTGTTGTCCTACGCCGATGTCCACGTACTCATAAGGATGGATACCGCAGAACGGACACATGCTATCTCCCATTCTTTCTCTCCTTTCTTGCTATGCGACGATACGCCTCCTTGATGAGGCGTGCGCGGATCACATCGCCATGGCAGTCTTTGGGCTTGCAACAACAGCCCAGCCGTACCTTCTCCCCGTCCAGAATACGTTGAAGCAAACGCTCCATCTCGGCGCGAACAGGGCTAGCTTTGTCTTTCAGCTCAGCTTTAAGGTAGGCGTCAAAGTCCTCCAACGCTTGCGCTCTACTGCGCTTACGTACCGTGCTAGGGTTACCGAGCGGGCTCCCGCGCATGATGTCAGTGTAGCCGTAGCGGACCCTGTACTTGTTCACGACGACCACACGATCCTCTATCCGATCTGGCTCACTGTGGAATAACATCGCCTTTTTCGACTTTGATATTGAGTGTGATGTTCTCGACTGGGACTGAAGGCTGGATCGTTACGTCGCACACCGTGTAGGAGTAAGGGACCTTGAGGACCGACATGTACCGCATACGGAACAGCCCGAGTTCCATAGCTTCATCTACGATGTCTGTCAGAGAGGCGGTACCCTGATCGGTATCCATAGCGTCCGCAACCAATGCTTCAAATGCTTCGCGGTCGTACCGCATCTTGCGCTCGCACTTATAACCAAGCATCTTCAAAAAGGTGCCAGGTCGGCCTGAAATGACAGGATTGAAGCGGAGAACCTTGCGCGTGAATAGAGCACGGAGACGATCACGGCGACGAGGATACAGGTCAGCCCACGTCACATGCTCGATACGCATGTTTTCCACATTAGCCTTCTCTACCATTTTGCGGTCGACTGCGCGTTGGAGCATCTTGGTAAGGACGTTACGCAGCTCCTCATCAGAGTGGCGAGGCGAACTGTACATCAGGTTCTCCACGGATGCCTCGAGGTCACCCCGGATTTTATCCACGATGCGCCGTGCGTTGATAGCGTCCAGAGGACTAGGACCGGCAACCTTGCTAGGCTCTTCTTGAGGAAGCGTGCGGCCCCACAACGGAAGCGTGCTGTGTTGGGGAACGACAGAGCCGCCGAACTTCGACTGGATAGAGTCCATCAGGGCGATTGCCTTTCCCGCGTCTTCATCCTTATAAGGAAAGATACGTAGCTCGTCAAAGCTGTTCGGAGGTAGGCACCCGTTCTCTTGCGTCTCGGTTCCCCAGTCGCCGAGCATTACTTCGAGAACGTTCGAGGAGTAGATGTTCTGGTTGGCGAGCTTGGGTTGATAGGATAGCCCGTGCGTACGGCAGAATGCCTCCCAGTGAGCAATGGTGATGCGCGAGTTGAACTTGAGTGTGATCTTGTGTGCCATGCCTTTAATCCTTATAGTACCCTGCTTCGATGGCCCCTTCCTCCGCCAAGCGGTCAGCCATCTCATTGAAATAATCGCCGTTGTGTCCACGCACCCAGTTCCACTCGACGATGTGGGTACTGGACAGAAACTCCAGTTCGATCCAGAGATCGCTGTTCTTCACAGGTGCGCCACCTGAGGTCTTCCAGCCTCGCATCTTCCAGCCACGTACCCACTCTAGCATGCCTTTCTGCACGTACTGGGAATCGGTGAATAGAATGACCTTACAGCTTCCGCGACCTTGCAGCAGCTTGAAGACCTCGATCGCGGCCTGCAATTCCATTCTGTTATTGGTCGTAGCGGGATGACCACCTTTGATCTTCTTTCCGCGGCCGTCAGGAAGCTGGAGCACTGCGCCCCATCCTCCTGCCCCTGGGTTGTCGCGACACGACCCGTCCGTGTGCGCTGTGATAACCCGGTTCGGATCGTCGATGGACAATCCTAGATACTTGTCTACTCGCTTTTTAGTAGGAGCGTTCCGCTTTCCAAGGTCCTTGAACATAGGTATGAATCCCGATCAGGCTTAACGATGATGTACTTGCAGTCGGAGTGATCATCCTCGACAACTGCTCCGCCCTAAAAATTACAGCAGTTGAAAATCTGGACGATGGACTCTGCGACGTACTTGGCAGGAAAGTACAGGGTATCTCCGTTACGGTCGGGGGCGTGTTGAGCGTGAGGTTACGATGTGCGCGACGAACGAAGCCTTGCAGGTTCCTCTTCCGTCTCCATCAGTAAGCATTTCCAGCACGCGGACGGGCTTAGTCACGGCATAATCTCCCGCTCGTCTTCCTCTTGAGGACCGTAGTGCTCATTGAACCACGCTTCTTCCATAATAGAGTCGGCATAGTGGAGTCCTTGCAGCATGTAGTCTGTTTCTTGCTCATGCCTGCTTTGCCAACGCTGAAACCCTTTGTCCTTGATCCACTTGCGCTTCCACTCCTCGGCCTGATGCAGCTTGAAGAATGCACGGCGACCGTTGTAGAATTGAGAAGCGTTGGTTGGATTGCTCGGGATGCCCATATCGTGGAGCGAACGGCTGTCTTGGAAGGAGAAGTCTTTAGCACGTACCTCAACCTTGACGAAATGGCTGCCCACACGAGGATTGAAATAGGGCTTAGAGCGGATAACGAAGCGCTCAATACCGTATACGGGGTGTGCCACGTAAATGATACGGCCTGTCTTGATGTCCTGAAACTTCACTCTTACGTTCTTGGTTTTCATGCCTACTTACCTTTTGTTTAGTAGATGGAGATTATGCCACCTGACTTAGGACGATCAGTGTAGTTTTTGTCAGTGCTTATCCAGCTCTGGTGTTTCCGCCTCAAGCTATGATCCAAAAGCTCCTTGATAGCGATGTACTCTCCGGGAGACAAGCCAAATAGAGTAACGGGCGGAAGGTTTTCAACGGTGCTGCACGCAAGCGAGTACCCAGCACTAATGTTGATGCGATCTTTCCACCCGTAGTGTGAGGCAAGTGCCACAAAGACAAAGCCACTTAGTTCCCATGCGGTGTAGTTCTTGGCTTTGTCGATAGCTTTCTTGCCTAGTGAGCTAGATTCCTTTTTAGCCATCCGGCACTCCTATCCTGCCTGTAGTTGTTCGTGCTCATATTGGTAACATGTAGCATACGAGGCGACCAGATTAGGTCCGTACGTCATGGCACCGTCGAAGGCCCTGTTGCCCCCTTCCTTCTCATGCGGGAGCCGGTTGTTATACAACCAGCCTTGAAAAACAGGGCCCTGCTTCACGTCCTTTATGAGTATTGCATCATTAGCTAGCAGGGCGCAACCAACGATGTCGTCACCCTTGTTTCCGGCTAGGCGTGCCCACTTGCAGTTTTTGCAGTTCACGGTGTCTCCTCAGAGATTCATTGAGTGTGGCGAAGTGCCGCGACTTGAACAGGGCCTCGAACGGGCTGCGCCGGATGAGGATGCGGTCCCCAGGGCTTTCAGGGTGCATCATAAGGCGCGACTGACGGATGAACGGATACTTAATCTTGCGAATGATCGACGTTACCATGGAGAACCTCTCGATAGTTGCGGAGATAGCGAAGGACGTGGCCATCGCACGGAGTGAAGCCGACGTTATCGAGGGCTTCGATGTCTTGGTCGAGTTCCGACTTCATGAGTTCAAGTAGGTGTTGGTTGGAACCGCTGCGCGCCATGAACATGTTGAAAGCCAGAATAGCGCTGCCGATGTCGAACGCCGCATCCATAGCCTTCGAGTAGGCACGGGTGCGACCGATCTTCTCGTCGAAGTTGCGAGGGTCCGCTGGAGCGCTGTGGCCGCGTGCGCTGTAGGTGCCACCGAACATCATCAGAGTGCAAACAGTGGTCATACCGTCGCTCAGTACGTCGTACTTCACCTCCTCAACCATCTTCTCCACGAAGTCGCGAGTGACGCGCGGATACTCCAAGTTGAGGATAGCCTTGACGAGTTCGGGCTGCGTATGGATGGATTTATCCTCGGACATGTGTTTTCTCCTGCTGCTTATCCACGTTGGTGTTAATCCAGATGACGTTACCTTCACCATCGGTGTATCCTCTGGAGCTATCTGAGGCAGTGTCGAAATACTGCCAAGGTCGACCGCTGTACGGGCTGATGCCTTTGTTCCAGGCGTGCCGCTCATACGCTCTTGTCGCTATATAGCAGACCGACAAGACGAATGCTCCGATTAGTAGGATCGCTCCTATATCAACCATTGTCCTTCCTCACTTGCTGGACGGTAAACGGCGTAGAGCGTGATTGAGTTGGCGCGCCAGCTCCTCCGCCTCAACGTCGGTTAGCTCATGCTTCCAGCCGTTGCTGTCCGTGACGGTAATGACAGGCGTGTCCTCGTCCTGTGCCTCATACTGCACAGTGAACGGCACCTTGGTACCTGGAGCAGGCTTCACAGAGTAGACCTGCCCGAATACGACTCTAGCCTTGCTCACCACGAAATCCACCCGTTGACCTTGAATCGGTAGAACTCTGGCTCTGCGTCCTCGGTGTGTTGCCAGCCGTCGTAGTTCTCGCGCAGGTGTTCCAGGATGCACTGCTCGAAAAACTCGAAGTCGTTGCGGAACAGCTCCCGCGGGATGCGCGTGACATTACAGTCGGACACGTCCCGATCGAACCAGAACCACCAGAAGCAGGTGTCCGTCTCTCCGAGTAACACCACATCGTCCGCATCCGGGTCGATGAAGTGAGGCATGGTGTTGATGTGCTCGATTACCTGCGCGTAGCTTTCCCAGTCACAGTCGTCCAGACCGTAACGATTCAGCATATACCCAGTCTTGATGCCTGCGTAATTCACCAAACCACACAGAAAGGAGGAGCTGACGTAGTTGTAGCTGTGTCCGGGTGGCAGTCCTCCGTACAAGGCGATCTGAGCACCCGGATAGTCATAGGAGGCTAGGTGCGGTTCTACCATCGCCTTGTAGTAGCCACGCTGGTTCCGTTCTGCTGTTTGACCATGCAGAGATACGACGTTGTTCGGTTGATCGTCCATCAGTAATGTCCTCTTTTCTTGGCCCGCTTCTGGGCGCGCTTGCGTTGCATCTGGCGTTGGTGTTGTTTGGTGCCTCGGGTGTTGTTGATGACGGGCGCGTTGTCCGTGAAGAAGTTTGGCCCGGCTATCTGACTGGGGAGCATGAACCATCCGCTGAGTGACCCCAGCGCGCCAGCCATTGCGGAAGCGAGCACTTGCTTACGCGCCATGCGCCATCTCCTTCATCTGGCTGTGCGACAGAACGCCCCAGGACTCGTCGGCGAACGTCCGCAGGAAGTGCACCTGCCCAGCGGCATCACGCAGGACGATATGAGGAGTGTGATTGTAGTCGGCAACATGGGCGACGAAAGCATGTGTCTTCGTTTTGAACTCCACGCCCCACATAAATTCACGGATGATCGCAGCCGAGTCTTGCCCATAAGGGAACTTACCCGTTTTCTTGTAGACCATATCGCGGTAGTGCGGCAGGTAGAGTCGGAACCCTCCGATATCAACACCACAGTGAGGAACGAGTGACCAATCCTCACCGTTGAAAACCTGCGTGACGAAGCGGTCCCTTCCGTCGGGCAGGGTGTCGATCACATTGATGATTTGTCCGACGCTAGCATCGACGGGTTCGCAGGACGGAGCGTAGGACCCAACGTAACGGGTGTCTGAGAACTCACCTGTTGTGTCGATCATGCTTCCTCCCGTTTACGTGGCGACTTCTTGAGATGGTCGTAGTGGTTAACTGAGAAGCGGTCCATGGTATCGCCCCTGTCGTTGCACAGGAATCCGTATGTGTTGAAAGCCAGTTTCTTGTGCGTGGGCTTCGGAGCATCCTCATCGTCTGTGATACAATGAAGGACCATCAGGTTACCAGAGCGTATCTTGTCCACGTCGATAACGGACAGCGAGGCTCCGCATTCCTGAATGATGGTGTCCATACGCTCGCACGCTTCCGACTGGTCAGGAGCATGGGAAAGCTCAGAGTAGTGTTTCTTATCGAAGGCCTCTACCCTGTCGAAACCGCTGATATACAACCAACAGCCGCGTTCCACATCGCGAATCTTTAGATACATGCCTGTTCCTTGTTGCTTGCGTGTTTGCCTTACGTCATATATTTACAGTTTCAGACGAAAACAGGGCGGTCAGAGACCACCCTGTGGGTACCTACGAGGCGATTAGTCGCCAATAGGATGGAGGATGCTCGGCGAGGGAACGTAGATCGTTGCACCCATGTCGAGGTCTTCGCTGAACACGACGGCCCCCAGATGCGCTGAAATGTCGCCGGCACCGACTTTGTGCAGTGCACCTTCCAGGTCGCGAGAGCCTGACGAAGTGAGAGCCGCGCGCTGAGCGTGAGCCTTGACGGCTTCCAGGTCGGTAGTGCCGGGCATACGATCCGCCAAGGCCAGACTTTCCACGTGGTACAAAAAAGCGAAGTCAGTGACGTTGGCAAAGATCGTGCTGCCGTCGGTCAGGCGTGCCAGAGTGGCGAGACGCGGACCTTGGAGCATATTACCTTCCGCGTCTTTCTGCGGAGGCAGGGATACGAAGGCATTGCCGTTGCGGTCTCCCCACACGAGTATATCATCACCCTGCAGGGTGAACACCAGCGGAAGCTCACTGGCCGTATCGGTGATCTCGTCCAGAAGGATCGGGTACCCGTCGCGCTTGCCCAGACCAACGGCGCTCACCATGCGTTCGTTTCCGTACTTGTACATGACGGCGTGCCAGTCGTTACCGCGAGTCTGGATGAAATTGCCCACGCTGAGGGTGTCGAACGAAACGGTCATGTCGTCTCCTTAGGAGGATAGGTATGAGTTGTCCTGCGATCTGTCTTTACAGTTTCTCAGACACAAAAAAGGGCGCCCTCGTTGGAGGAGCGCCCTGCGATCAATCTACAAGTTCTGATTCAGGTTCCGGCGATACAGAAATGACGTCCTTCAACGTCACCCCTTCCACGTTGGATACCTTCACTACAATGAGTTGAGCGTCCTTGATCTGCTGCTTGGACATGCTCGAAGGTAAAATGTGTCTGAGCTTCGCCTGACTCAGAGGCAGATGTCGGACAGGCATAGCCAGGTCCTTCCGCCCTAAAATATAACACCGCTTGATGTCGTTCATTGGAATGTTCCCTGCGATAAAAGGTTACAATACCCGCGCTCTAGCGCGGGAGAACACCTCCTTATCGGGCACCAATGAACTTAGCAGGCAGCGATGAATTTCTGGGCGGCGAATGCTACGCTAACGGTACCCTTGTTATGGGCTAAGCGTTCTTATAGGAAATTAGCGTCTTTCTGTCCGCGGTGCCGTCCTAGACAACGTGCAGAGACAGAATCTCGTCACGACGTGCGCCCACGATTTCGATTTCGGTGAGTTCAGGAGACATGTAGTCTCCGATGATAAGGTCGCGAATCTCGGCGTACACGCTGTTGGCGTCGAAGTGCGCAGCCCGCTCAATAGGCACAGTGACGGCCACGGTGTGAAGGAAGGTACCGACAGACTCGACGACTTCACCCTCCTTCGGCGTTTGGGTCTTCAGGTACTGAGTCTCCCGCACCTCGACGTGGAAGAGGGCGGTGGGTGCGACTTCAGGACGACCTTCGTTCGACACAGGAATGGGTTGAGACTTCGGAGCGCTCTTAGCCTTGGACTGCGGCTTCTTGGCAGTCGTCGGCTTGCTAGCGGCTGCGGTCTGCTGAGGATTCTTCTGATCTTTAGCTGCCATGATGGTTCTCCTAAAGTGGTGGGAAGGCGAGTGCCTTCAAAGGTAGGGCGGTTCGATCACCCTAAAACGAGACGCATGAGCGTTGGGCGCAGTGCGTCGATTTCGCGTTGCGTGGCCGCCAGAGTTTCACTATTGACGGGACGACCTACGAGGAACTGCAGGCGACGGCGAAGCGTGCGGGTTGCACGACGATACCGTCGTTTATACCTCGTGCTGGAACCGCGAGGTGCGAAGTCGGGAATATTCGGGTGGAGTGTCATGATCCCCATGACGGGGATCGTCCGATTGAGCATCAGGCCTCCTTGAGCGTCTTCGCGTTGGCGTGCCTGGTCTTGAGGAATGCGTAGATGTCCTCTTCGGAAGTAGGCTCATTGTCTTTGACCAACCGGTCGAGGTACTCTGTGAGGTGTTCGTTGTCCTCGCGGCCGTCCCAGATTTTACTGTACAGGCCTTCGCGCTGCCCCATGTCGGTACGGAACTTGTTGAGGACGTTCTTACCGACGTACATGGCATGAACTTGATTCGGGGTCATACCGATATGCTCGAACATGGCACACAGGATACCCATGTCGTTGCTGCCGTACATGATGGTGGAGAAGCTGAACTGTTCACACAGGTCGGCAAAGTCGAAGAAGTCCACGTCTTCGGCGACGTAGAACTCGTTTCCGTCGGCGTAAGTACGATGACCGTTGATGTGGACATTCTCGAATCCGTTAACAAAGCGGCCGATCGCGTAGAAAAGCACGGAACCCTCAGACAGCTTGTGCGCTTGGTAGTGCCCGTACCCTAACAGCTCATGCCATACCGTGGTATTCGGACCGTCGCGCAGCATGTCGGAGATCGCGAAGTGGAGAATGTCGATCAACTCCATCTTGGCCTGAGCGACGTTAGGCACGATGCGCTTCCACCACTTGTAGCCGACGTGCTGCAAGGCTTCCACAGACTCGACGTGCGATGCGCGATAGTACGGGATGGAGTTGTTGTCGGACTCGCGCCACACGTCGGACATGACGTTGTTGGCTTCGGCCTGCAAGCGGAACATTTCAGCGAGCTGTTCGCCGGTGAAGCTGAAACCCGAGTTATAGGCGATGGCCGGACGATTGAGGAGCATGGGTGACATTGGTTCTTCCTGTGAGTGTGTTTGCGTACTGACGAATATTTACAGTGTCAGATCATACCATCGGGTTCGATGCTCAGAATGCGGGCAGATACCAGCATATCCTTGAGCCAGTCCTCGTCTCGATCCTCGTCGTCCGCGCATTCCATCGGCTCACCAGCAGCATTGTAGAGGATGAGCATGGGTGTCTCCTCGTCGTACGGAAGCCCAGGCAGGTCTTCATAGATGGTGCCGATCGCGCTATCCATGATAGAAAGCCCAGTGCAGTTGCCGCCTACAGGGACCGTGAACTTGGCAGTATAGTCCCAGACTTGGAACACCAGCTCAACTTGCTGCTGCGCCTTGCGACCACTCAGCGTCATGTTGGGATCGTAGTTCTGGATGACAGGTGCGACGTGCTGTTGGATAAATTTCTGGTCAGACATTGCCACGCTCCTGTATAGCTTCCAGCATAGCCTTGGGCAGATTGGGGTAGATGCCCATGCGCTTCTCGACTTCAACACCGAAGTTTTGCACGGCAGCGATGATGTCCACCTTGTTCAGGTCCAGATCATAGAGTTCGCCGTACTCGTACTGATCCTTCTGGAGGCGGTCGTATGCTTCCTCGGTGAGCTGGTCGTTGGCTGCGTGTCCGATACCTTTCACCATGCAATCTGCTAGATCGCGCATTGTCAGACCGTCTACGACCTGCTTGCCTCGCTCGCCCTGTCCTGTGTGGACCTGCCCGTCATACGGGCGGTTTGGGTCAGTGGTGCCGGCTTCGACGCGGAGACCTGCGGTCAGTACCATATCGTGAACGCTCTGCGCCTCGCACATCATCTTGGCGTAGGCATCTACCAGCTTCTGGTCTTCGTCCGGAAATTCCTCGGATACAACGTGCGGGTTAAGCGGAATCTCGATTTCCATTCTTGGCCTCCGAAATATGTTGGACTTGAATATCAGCGTGATGAGCGATCAGCGTGCTCGTCTCGTTTGGATAATCCTGCAGGTAGATGACGCGCTCTACCCCGGCGACAGCCAGATCACCCATACAACCGAAGCAGGGTCGCGTGGTACAATACAGGGTGGAGCCGTGCAAAGAAACACCATGCTTCGCCGCCAGATTGATAGCGTTCTTCTCCGCGTGGTTGCACGGACACATATCAAGCCCTTCGCCTGACTTACACCCAGCTTCGATACGCGGGCATACCTTAGGGTGAGGGTAGTTCGGAGGCACTCCGTTAAACCCACTCATGAGAGGCACTTTGTCTTTGACGAACACACTACCTACCCGACGACCAGACGCGCAGGTACTACGCTCGCTAGCATTCAGGGCTTGATCCATGAAGTAGTCGTGCCAGTCCAAGCGGGGCCGCATTAGCGGCTTGTTGTACGGGAAGGAAATACGGCATTTTTCGTAACGGACGATAACCTCATCGTTACGCCCACTTAGCTCCACTCTCAAGGGAGGCGGGTAGTCCTTACCGTTCCAACGTCCATACAAGGACATCAACATACGAACGTGAGCCGCAAACTCCTTATCGGAGCTGACCATGCTATAGAGATGGCGAATAGCGGAGCTAAGATAGTCCTCAGGTTTGAACGGCCACCCTTGCAGGGGACTCGCGCTAATCGTCGGCATGCGCTCAAGATCGAAGTCGCTCACCGTGTTGCGTATTTGATCCATCGTCGCCATGATAACCTGCTCAGGAGTGATGGCGTTCTCCAGTCGCATAGGGTCCACATCAAGGTACCTACGTGTCATGCTTGCCTCCAAACAAAAAGGGCAGACAACTCACGGCTGTCTGCCCTTTATTTACATCTTCACTGACTTCGTAGACATGTCCGGCACATGCAGCGCTCGGAGTCCATGTTCATCTTCTTGGGGTCAGTCACTTCTACCGTCATACACCAACAGGTATTGGCGCTCTTACCTGCCTCCATAGCGCAGTAGCTTGCCGCACCGCACGACGGACAACTATGCGTGGACGACTGACCTTCCAGCTTACGCATCAGGTCCATACGATCGGACATAGGCATCTTTCCCCATTCGGATATTTCATGGAGCGTCCGCTCGCAACCGGAACAAATACCATTCTGGAGCTTGCAGACGCCTACGCAAGGACTATTACTCACAGGTGCGACGGCCTGAAGCCGGATCGAACGTACAGGAGGCACCTTCCTGTTGTTCCTGAAGCTCATCGGAAGTATCGACGGCATCACCCATGGCCGGAGCGTCCTGTTCTTCTTCGCCTTCGTCCGAAGCTGCATTAAGGATACCGAAGCGCTTGCCTGCTGCGCGGAACGTAGTGCAGCCCTTACATCCGTGCAGCCACGCTGTCATGTAGATGTCCTTGAACTCCTCCCACGTGACGTGATCGCCAACGTTAAGAGTCTTGGAGACGGCGCTGTCCACCCAGCGGCTTCCCACGATCAGGACGTCCAGGTGCTCCTTCACGGAACACTCATTGGCTGTACGGCCTTCGATCTTGAGTTCGCGATAGGCATAGTCATCCACGCGCTCAACCTTCTGGCTTCCGTCAGACTGAATGACGGTACGGTCGAAGTAGTGCATGAACGGAGGTTCGATACCGCTGCTCACGTTGTCGGCGCTGAGGCTGATAGTGCCTGTGGGCGCGATGGACAGCAGGTGGCTGTTACGCAGACCGTTGCGCCGGATGCGCTCGCGTACTTCGGGGCGCAAGGTCTGGATGAACTTGCCTTCCAGATACTTGTCCGCATTGAACAGCGGAAAACTGCCTTTCTCGACGGCCAGGTCGGAGGATGCGAGGTATGCCTCGTTCGCCAGCATTTCCAGAAGTTCGTCCTCGAATGCCAGACACTCCGGAGAGCCGTACGTGTAACCGATAGCCTCACTTGTGTTCGCGAAGCCCGTGATGCCGATGCCCATGCGGCGCTTGCTTTCCGCTTCCTGGCGCTGCTCCGGCAGAGGATAGATGGTACGATCGACCACGTTATCCATGGCGCGGATGACATTCGGAATGTCTGCGCGGAAAGCATCCCAGTCGAAGTCGAACGGCGCCTCGCCTTCGTCACGAATCAGGTTCGGGATGAGATACTTGACGAGGTTGAACGACCCGAGCAGGCACGCACCATACGGCGGCAACGGTTGCTCAGCGCACGGGTTGGTGGCGGCGATAGTCTCGCAGTACCACAGGTTGTTCATTTCGTTGATGCGATCAATGAACAGGATGCCAGGCTCCGCCCAGTCCCAGGTGGCACGCATGATCTTTTCCCACAGGGCGTGGGCGTCGATACGCTTGTACACCTTACCGTCAAAGCGCAGGTCGAACTGCTCCTTATTACGCACCGCCGTCATAAACTCATCGGTCACGCCAACGCTGATGTTGAAGTTGGTCAGCTTGTTGCTGTTGGTCTTGGCTTCGACGAACTGTTCGATGTCGGGATGATCGACACGCAGCACGCCCATCTGTGCGCCACGACGATGACCTGAGCTGGAGATGGTCCCACACACGGAATCGAAGATGTCCATGAAGCTGACGGGACCGCTGCTGGAGCTCTCCAGACTGACGATCAGGTCGCCAGCAGGACGCAGGGTAGAAAAGTCGTAACCGATACCGCCACCCATACGCATGGTGCGTGCTGCCAACTTGGCGCAGTCCATGATGCCATCCATGCTATCAGGAATGGGCGGGCTGACGAAACAGTTGTAGGCTGTGGTCTGACGCGGACTGCCGATGGCGCTCTGCACACGGCCAGCCGGCATGAAACGCTGGTGAAGGATGATGTCACGAAATTCGTAGAAGTGCCGCTCGCCGTCGGACAGCGTGCTGGCGATACGCCCCATCGCCTCACGGAAAGTCTCGCCGTCCTGGCGGTACTTGGTGCGATGGATTTCTTCGGAGATGGGAAGAGTGGGGCCTAAAGCTACAGGTGTGGACATGCGATCTCTCTGTGGTTACAATGGGAGAAAAGCGGACGACAGGAAGCCGTCCGCACACGGTCTTTTTACAGTTTAAAAGTCGGGCGGAGCGTCACTTATGTCGAACGCAATCCCTTCTCCTTCCTCGTAAATCTCAAACGGGATAGAGAACGGGAATTCCCAATGGTGTTCCTCATCCTCGGTCCCCTGCTTCTTCGCTTCGTTGTTGCCGATGCGTGTGTACTGTGCCCAAGACAAGGCTTCACGTACCGTCTCGATGACTTCGGCTTCCGAGTATTCCTGATCGCGACCTTTGGATACGACGCGCTCGACAAGAGGTGACACACCCGTCTGACCGAACTGGAAGTCTAACGTCTCGGAGTAGTCCGTATCGCCAGACCTACGGCTGGCAATTTCGATAGCCTTGTCCACGTTCAACCGAGTGCTAGACTCGAACCCGCCTAGCCTCGATGTCTTGATCGTAGCTGTTGGGTCCTTGATGGACAGCGCATCGCGGGCGGCTTTTAAGCGGCGCTCCTTGCTGGCATCCTCGTCAAACACGGTCTGGACGTTTCGGTCTGTAACGATGTCGGCCACGTCGGACACCGCATTCGCACCATCCACAAGGAACTCGTTGTCCCCGAACTTCTCGGCCACGCGCTTGGCTGCTTCGCCCAGATCGTCTATTGCGGTCTTGGCGTCTGTAGGAGGCTTGTTGCCGAACACACGCTGGTACGCCTCAGCACCTTTCTCCTTGAGGAACTCCTGTGGGTTCTTGTTGCTCTCCGCGTACTCGATAACGAAGTCGGCCACTTTCTTCGGGTTGATTGCAACGTCGCTGGCTCCGAGCCCAAACTGCGAAGCAGGAAATGCGAAGTTGGCGCCTTTGTTGGCAACCTGTTCGATAGCGTTGACCGCCTTATCCTCAAAGAAGCTAGACGGGTCATCCAGTCCATTCCGCAGGAAGTCCTCGACGAACACACCGCCGTTCTGAATGTCACCCAACAGATCGTCCACTTCGAGCCCAACAGCACTCACAGGGGAGACGATGGATCGGAATAGGTCTTCTTTCAGCTCGGTGCCATCCATAGAATAGCGGTCCAGAATAGGCTTCTCAACGCTCACGATTGTATCGCGGAGGAATGAGTCAGGCAGGTTCTCTGGAGAGTCTATGATGCGCCCCGTTTCCTCAGCGTACCGCTTCATCGCGTTGATAGTGCCGTTGGCCGAAGTCGAGATAGCCTCAGACGCAATACGCTTTATGGTATGACTCTGCGTCGGGTCGAACCCGCTGTTGGAACTGTCGATCACGTCCGACAACGTGCGGTTGACGCGGTTGACCTCCCCTATAGCGTTACGAATCTTCGCCCCGGACAACGACACAGGAGAGCTGGGACTCAACCCACCCGGACCTCCGAGCGGAGTATCAGGTATTGCAGGGTTCACCGAGTCGTACTCCTCCAGCGAGTTCATCAGGCCGCGAGCTGAGTCAACTTCATTCGCTGCGGGATCGACTGTCGGACGAGGCATAGCATTAGCCACAGGCGTCTCGGAGAGTCTCTGTTCACGCTCGCTAGCCAGATCAAACGGTCCTTCGTTAGCTGGAACCTGGGTACGACCCTGAGCGCCAGAGGTCTGATTACTCATGCCTGGATTGGACACGTACGGACGCACAAGATCAAGCACCTCGCTGTAGACGTGACCGTTCTTGATACGGATGGTCTTACCTGCCACTAGGTATTTACCGTTGATAGTCTTGCTAGGTACGAACTGGTGCCCTACAGGATCACGCTGTTTATAGTGAACACAATCCAGACTGTAGATGTCACTCATCACCGTGATCATGGAGCGAATGCGCTCACAGAACAGGCCGAGTCCGCGAAGGTTCTGGTAGAAGGCCGTCTCGTATTTGTTGTGGATGTTGGAGTTCGGCTTCGGCTCAGTGCCGGGGTCCATACCGGTGTACGTCACACGCGCAGCCACCGCGTCGGAGATCATGCCCTTAATGCGGTCACTAAGCGGAAACGAATCGCCTAAGACGGGTGCCGAAATCTTGTCCGTCTTCTGCTGGCCCTTGCTGTCCAGAGAGTGTTCATGTTGAATCTGACCATAGTTGAACCAGTGGGCCATGACACCACTCAAGGAGCAGTGCTCGGTCTCCTTCACAGGGTACGGATTGGGACCCTCGTCCTCCATGTTGAGGAGCAGCGTCCCAGTCTCCTGCTCTTTCAGCTTCTCGAAGATGTCCTTGTACCGAAGCTCACTATTCATGGTCAGAACGCGAGCCATACAACTACTGGTGCCCCGGTAGCCGCGCATGGCCACGTCTTCGGAGAAGTTGCTCCGTGTCGTGTTGACGTTGAGCCAGTTCATGTTGTCGTCGGTCCCGCCAGGCCCACTATACTTGAGACCTGCGCGAGACGCGATTTGTGACATGGCGTTGTCGGACGATCCCCGGAAGTTCTCACAGTAGACGCCTGCGCTCCACTTAGGCACCTCTAGGATGAAGGTGACCTGGAGGTGGGGACCGCTATCCGTAACCCCTTTGGTCATGCCCCAGAGGCTAAACGTGCGCTTGATAATGCGGTCCTGCTGTCCGTTTCGTGCGAGTGAGATGGTACACTTGGTACCCTGAACGAGGTTCATTTCATTCTGGAGAGAACCTGTCTGATCGAACAGGTAAAGGGTCAAGGTTGGTACCGCAATACCGAACCCTTCCTGAATGACGATATGGTCGATCAAGTTGAAGGACGCCGGCATAGGCGAATCTTCAATTTCGATCTTGCAGAACGCAAGATTTTGGACGTGAAGGACGGCTTCCATATTATAGCTCTCTTACCGAGTTGATGGGAGCTTTCTCCTGCTCCACGGATAGAGCCGAGATAACCGCGTTCTGGTTGGGAATCTTTAGCCGTGTTCCTGGCGTAAGGGAAAAGGCATCTGGAATCCCGTTGTAAACCAAAATGACCCACCACATGTCAGGACTGTCGTACATGTTGTGCGCGATCAACGGAGCGTTGAATTTCTCCGCATCGGTAACCGTGAAGTACGTCCAGTCGGCAATGTTGCGGATATGCTCGAACGAAGAATCGCGAAGCGGGTCCATACCGAGATTGTCCACAACCACGTGCTCGTTTCTACGTAGGATAGACATGGATCACACCTTGAAGTAAGAGTCGAGGTCCTGCTTGGTGGTGGCCCAGAAGGACATGGCATTCACGGTAATGGTGGCGGACAAGGGTGACTCTCCGTCCACATCCATCTGCGTATCGAAGTCGCAAGTGACCGATTCAATAACGCACGGGCGCATGGTGAAGAACTTACCGATGCGGATGGTGATGTCATCGCCTTCGTTGGTCATTTCAAACGCCTGAGACATCGTAGGACCAGGCGCGATGAGGAAGCCGCCTGTGGCCTCAGAAGGAGCTACCAGCTTCAACATGTCACGCATTACTTCGACGATCTCTTTCTTCGTGTCCTCGTAGGCGTGGATAACGAAAGGCACGGTGATCTGGAACAAGCTGCCACCTGTCCACACGGCACCACTGAACCATTTATTGATCGTGCTGCGCCCTGTAGCCATCGAGACACCGGTAGATAGAGCATCGGTGGCCTGACCAACGCCGTTACCGAACTGTGCAGCGAAGTTGGAGAGTGGCTGGTTGAACGGGTTGTCGAACGAAGTCGAGAGCTGGAACTGATAGTTCTCTGGCAAGGGCGCTTTGATAGTGATGCGTTCCCCGCTACGCAGAATGGCATCCAGCTCGGCCGTATACATGTCAGGGAAACCGCCGTCGACCCCACCGAACGGGGCAACCTCAGACACCGATTTGACTGGGGCCATAGCGGCCCCGATGTTGGTGATTGGCATATTAGATGAACCCTGTGTTGAGGAATGTAAGACCGAAGTCAGCGACCAGCACCGGAGTGTCGTCGATCTTGGGTTGGGTGCTGCGACCCTCGAACGTAGACGTAGTGCTAGGTGCGCGCCCCTCCTGAGTCAAGTCCTTGCGCTCATGCGTCTTGGAGACGGTAGGATCAACCATCATCACCTTCCGAACGCTATCGTGCGTAGAACGTCCTGACGGAGTCTCGTTAACCGTCCGTGTGCTAATGTCGGAAGCGCTCGTCGCGGGATCAGGAATCGACCCTCTTCCAGACTGCGATACGGACGATACGGACATGCCTGCCGCGGCGCCTGCCACCCCTGCGCTTAGGCTGGGAGAGGTGCCAGGTATAGGGGACACACTGCTAACATTGTCCATGAATCCTTGAGCAGGACCCGTCGAACGGCTTGCTGCCCGAGCGTTGGTGCGTCGCGCAGGCTGCGACGGAGAAGGACGCTGCGAAGCCGATCTAGCCTGCATTCTCTGTGCTGCGTACCCACTGCTGTCAGGAGACGATCCAACAGGACGAGTAGAAATGTCTTCGTCGGTATACTCCGGAGGAGCAGGACCTCTACTTGGAGCTTGGCGCCCTGTGAAGTCGTGCGTTACCTGATTACCTTCGCGCACAGTAGCGGGTCTGCGCTCCGGAGCAGGAGAAGGCGCAGTTTCAGGAGGACGATTTCCATACCGCTCTGCCATACCATACCCGGTCGGAGTCATCGACATCGGGTTCATGCCAAACAGTGAGCTAAAAGCGGCTCCCGCCATGGCAGTCTTCGGATCGAGGGACATACCACCCGATCCACCGCTCACGTTCTGACCCGGCACGGTATTTTGACCTGCGACGGAACGATCAGCTCCAGCCCCTGCTGCGGAGGCTCCAGCACCAAGACCGACGGATGCTGCCACCTGAGCTGCGGATTGTACTGCGCCCGCGTCGAGCGTTGCGCCTGTCGCTGCCTCCTGCGCGGCTACTGCGCGATCTGCCGCCTCCTGAGAAGCCTGTGCAGAACTCTGGACAATGTTGCGCTGCTGCTCGGTACCGTTGCGAAGCTCGTCCAGCGTCCGTTGGGTGCTAGGAGAAATCTGAGCCAGCATTTCCTGCGCGGAACCTGTAGTGCGCACGGAACCTGTACTATCGACATCCGCATTCTGGGACTCACGCGCTTGCTCCACAGCACTGCTAACGTCGGCACCAAGAAATCCGGACGAGTTGCCTGAGACGCTGCTGGAACTCTCAACGTCAGCTTCATCCTCTTCATCGCCCCACCAACCCGAGACCCACTCGCGAGCCTTCTTGGTCATGTTGGAGCCAGCCCAGTAGCCGCCTATGCCTCCGGCAATACCACCAATAGCTGCACCAACAGGCACAGTGACAGGAGCAAGCGGACCGCCCAGCAGACCGACCGCACCTCCTGCTGCGGCGCCGGCTTGAGCACCGACAGCGCCCCCAGCAGTGCCGCCAGCGATGTCAGTAACAGCACCAGCTTTCTCCCCTGTCGTGAGTGAGTCGTCCGATACCACCATAGCAGCGTCGATGGCACCAAACGCTACGTTAGCACCAGGCAGCCGTCGAATTAAGCCTTTGCCTGCAGACGAAGCGCCACTCGCGGCGCCACGTACCGCGTTTCCTGCGCGGGCGGCCGTACTGGACGGGGCACGTATGGATGCGGGCGGAGCACTAGCGGCTCGGGCAGACGTGGGAGCGGACGGAGTGGAAGCAGGAGCGCTAGCCGCAGGAGTAGGTGCCGCAGACTGCACCATCGACTTACCGCCCAAAGCAAGGGCGCCAGCTCCAACACCGGCGGCAGCCACCGTGGCGCTACCCATCAAGCCGTCAGATTCAGACTGTTGAGGAGACGCCGTGTTTTGCGCAGGCGATGTCTGGGCTACCTGAGCTTCGCTCTCGCCTGTGCCTACAGCAGGGCCAAGTTCGTCCCCGCTTTGGGCACCCATCATTCCGTCGAGTTCGCCGCTCTGGAACTGCTCGTTTAGCGCCAGTAACTGCCCTTTCTCGCGAACGGCGCGGCGTGCTACCGACTGCTGGACGTTGGCACTAGAGGAGCGGAAGTAGCGGCCGACGGACTGCGCCTTGTAGTTCTGGACGGCATTGATGATCTCCGCGTCGGACATGGCATTCGCGTTCTGTCCGCGAAGCGCACGGTTAATGACGCTGGTACCTGTGCCGTACTGAACGCCCGTACTGTAGAGCATTTCCTGGACGGCAGGTCCGCGACCCGACAGATCAACACCGGAACCCTCACGCACATTATCGAGCATCGGCTCGTAATGGGTGCGCTTGATGTAGTTGGACTGAGCACGGGCGAACTCCGTCTCATACTCGTCGGCAACCTGAGCATAGCGCTGGTTAAACTGCTGAGAGCCGGGGCGCATTCCTTGGAAAGCCGGAGCGAAGGGCGCACCCTCAGATGACTCCAAGAACTCCGTCATGCTACCGTTGGCGGACGCTAACTGGTGCGCACCATAGCTCACACCGCCGTGATCGCCGCGCCCGGAGCTGATCGTATGGACACCATCAGTAGACTCGTTGGACTGGCTGATACTGCCCAAACCAGACCACGCAGTAGACTCAGTAACGGGCCCGGTTGTACGCACATTGGCGCTACTTCCGCTGTTGCCGCCGCTCACAGTGGATGGTGTGTCGCTGCCTCCAAACATCTGAATGCCGGTGTAGATCGCGGCACCACCTGTTAGGGCAGCCTCCAGAGCGCGAGTACGCCATCCGCCGCCGTGCGTAGCTCCGGTAACAGCGTTCTTGAGTCGGCTTCCCCAGCTAGCTGACGACGATCTTGTACTAGGAGACCCTGACCCGCCGGAGCGATTAGTCGGAATATCCAGATCGAGAGTACCGCCCGCGCGGGCAGCGTTGCGCGCTGTAGTAGCTCGCGTGTCGATTCGAGGAGCGCCGCCTGTACGATTGGCAGTAGGAGGCGTGCGATTAGCGCCACGATTGCGACCAAAGCCGCCACCGCCTCGATTGCCTCCGCGGCCGCCTCCACGGTTACCCCCTCTGCGGCCTCCCCAGCCTCCGCCGAACATGCCTCCGCCGAGACCATCAATGTTCATGATGGCATAGCGAATCTGCTGGAGTTCCTGCATCAGTTCGCGATGTTGCTCACCAAGCTGCTGGGTAAGCTCGCGCACCGATGCACCGGTACCCTCCTGATCGCGCTTGTACGGCTCCACCTTGGGCCCGTAGCGATCCTTCTGCATCATGTTCTGGATGCTGGAGACACTACCTTGAACTTCACGAAGCGCCGAAGTTTGGCGTCTCTGGCTCTGCATCACCTCACGATGCTGGCGAGCGTCCTCATCACCGCGCTTATCAAACGACTTGCGCAACACTCCGACCAGGCCGTGGCCGCCTTGAATAGCGTTCGACCCGGCCTCTTTTGCTTTAGAGGGACCAGACTTGGGAGTATCCGCAGCCTCACGCGCCGACTTGGACCCGCCAAATTTCTTTTTCGCAGACTGGAACGCCTGCTTGGCTCGGTCCTGCAACATCGGAACGCGATGCTGGGGCTCGTAGGACCTGGCCATGTCTAGCATGTCGTTCGCTATTCTGTCAGCCATGGTTACTTACCTTTGCTCATAGCGTTGCGAAGACGGTTGCGCTCCTCCTCTTCCTGTTTGTCCTTAGCAAGGCAAGAATGGTGGTAAAGCAGCGTCTTGGCAGGCATGTCATCATTCGGTTGGAGCTTTAGCTCCGCGAGAAGGGTGTACTGTATATCCAGAATATCCTTCTCCGAGTTATCTGCGAAGAAGGTCAACGGATTAGGGACCGAGTCATGGTCCACCGTGTTACCGCATGTACGGCAGCGGAGCTTCATCTTCTCGACGACACCGTGCTGGTAACGCTTGATGCACTCCTGAATGCGGAAGTACATGTCAAGATCAGGCGCCCTGTCCAGAGCGTCCATCTTCTCCTGTAGCGTGGAACCTTCTTTCACCCAACGAGCCATTCGAGCGTGGTGCTCATACTCAGGGCGCGATTGGATAAGCTCATTCAGTTCCACCAGAGTATCGACGCGCGGGAAGTCCAGATCGTCGTACTCCATGGTGAGGTCGTCGTCATCGAACGTCAGGATGTCCATCTTAACGTTGTGGACGATCTCGTTGTTGGAGGCGTTGCATACCTCATACTCCAGCCCGCGCAATGCCATCTCGCGTTCGGATAAGGACCAAGCGTCAGGCTTGGTGTAGAACGCACGACCCTCGGACTCGATCACGTTGAGTTTGCGGCATGTCCACCGTACGAGCGACGGAGCCTTCGGGTAGGAGTTCAAGCGCAACCACGCCATCATATACTCGAAGTCACCGTCCGTCAGGATATTGACATCGCAGGAGATGGCCATGTCCACGGCGCGGATAATGTGACTGATACCAGACGAACCCAGGTTGGAGCCCATGTGCAAAAGCGAGAGCTCCTTAACGCAAAAAGGCCGGACGTACACTTTCTTTACGCCCAGCCCTACGTATGGCCCGAATCCAGTCGGAAGGTCACCAACATCGACATACCGGTAATCGTTGTATATCTCTTTGGGTACTCCAAACTTATCGAGCATAGGGCCTCCACATCACACGTCGAAGAAGGTCTTCGGACTGATGTTGAAGATATGCTCGGACATCTGACCACAGTGCTCGCACGGCAGTACGATGATCTGGGACACACCGTGAACGACGGTGGCGTTAGCCTGAAGGGCCTTCTCGAACAGGGCAAGCGTGGGCTGGTTGTGGAGAATGTCGATCTTCTCCTCCAGCGTGTTCCCCGGCTGTATCCAGCGTGCGGCGTGAGCAACGCGCTCCTCAGCAGGGTCCTTGCTGCGGACCTGGGTGTCCACCAGCGTGCTGATACGCGGGAAGTCGAGGCCGTCGGGCAGCTTCTCCTGTTCGAGGAAGACGGTGGTCAGATGATCCAGCTTGATCTCCACGCGGTTCTGGTGCTTGCACGGGATGGAGGTTACCGTTAGATCATCCGGATTTGTGAGGTGTTCGCGATCCTCTTCGGAAGCGTTGTCGTATTCATCGACAAGAGCGCGGAGCTGCTCGGACGTAAACGTCCGCTTCAGGCCGTCCTGCTCTTGGAACACGGTACCTCCGCATTCCCACTGCGCCAGAAGAGGGCTGTTGGAGTAAGCGTTGAGACGCTGGTACGCCAACAGATAATAGAAGTCCCCGTCGGTAAGCTCGTTCACGTCCACGTTCAGGACGGAATCCATTGCCTCGATCGCGGGTTGGATAGAGTCCAGAGCCACAGCCCGAGAAAGCTGCATGATCTGAGCGATGCGGAACGGCTCCATCTCGATCTCATTGAAGGAGTACGGGATGCAGCGACTAGGTAATGTTGAGGGCTTGAAGGATTCCACTTAGAACTCCTGTACCGATGCTGTTAAATTTGAATTCCATGTTGTCGACCGAGAAGTTTTGCTGGACTTTCAGTCGATCATTACCGGAGTATGCTAGAGGCCAGGTGCCTCGCGAAGTAGGCCAAACATTGATAAGTCGGGCCTCTCCTACAACCTGTCCTGTGGTATCCATAAGCGCGATGTCGATGTCGAACTTGTAGTTCGTGGGCAGGTAGTATGCCCCATCGCTCGGCCGACGGATGCGCTCGAACCACGTCTTTAACCAGCGTGTGGTGTTGAGCTTGCTGTCCTCGTAGAAGGTGATGTCGAAGGCGTTGATGTCCTGAAACGCCGGGTAGTACGTGTACTGACCCGCGCCGAACAGACCCTCTTTAGGACTGAGTTGAGGGAAGGGAAGCTCGACCTCTTCCACATAGGAAACATCGTGCCCGAGAGGAAGCGAGGTGCAAGCCCATTTGAAGTCGAGGAGTGGGTCCAGCTTAGCATCCTTTCGACTCTCCAGGATACCAATACTTGTGTCGGGCATGTTTCCCTCCTATATTTACATTCCCCTACAAAGCTAAGGCTGCCCCGAGCCTAAGCCCGAGACAGCACACGGTGTTACTTGTTACCTCACCTGACGCGCTCTACGTAATCGAACTTGAACGTGGCGCTGAGGCTGATGGCTGTGCCGCCGGAGCCGTCGAAGGAAAGCTCGGGCACTTCGCTCGGCCAGCAGTTGATGATCTTGTACTCCATCGCGACCGCACCAGTCTGGTCGTAGATTTTGAAGATCGCATCGACGGCGTAGTCGGCCTTGAACGCACCGTGCTGGGTTTCGTGAGCACGAGCAACCTCGGCCCAGTTCTCCAGGTTCCGGGTGATAGTGCCCTGATTGTCCTCGATGAACTCGATGGACATGTCGTGGCTCCACTCCCGCTTGGCGGCGTGCATGACCTTGTGACCGAACAGCTCCACTTCGACCTCGGTCAGAGTGGTACCCGGCTTCACGGCCGTCTTACACTGAATGGTGAGCTGACGGTTGTCGCCACCACCCGGTACGCTTGCGAACGTAAGGTCGTAGTTGTCCGACAGCATCGGATCAGCGACGTCCAACACGTCATTGATATTCGGCTTAGGCATTGTCTATGCTCCTTTGATTAAAGCCCCATCTCTTCCTGAGCGAACTGGATTTGACCAGTCTTCGGGATGATGGCATTGAGGTGGATACGCTTGGCCGGAATGACCGGGTCCACGTAAACGTCGAGGATAACATCCCCATTGGCGATCCGATCCGGCGTGTTGTTGCGCTCGTCACAGATGACCTGGAACCCGTACAGACCGCGACCACGCATGATCGGGTTGAGGAACCCTTCCGCCACGCCACGGAGCTGGGTGCGCAGGAACTCGTCGTTCTGTTCGTACACACCAGAGAGCGCTGTGTCGGAAATGCTGTTCTTGAGGACCAGCAGCAGACGGCGAACGTTGATGTTGGACAGGGCGCTGGCCTGAGATTCCAGAGTCTCCGCTCCCCAGACTACGATACCCTGACCGCTCATGAAGCGCACAGGGTTGATCTGGTTCTCGGCGAACACGTCACGATGACCCTGCTTGTAAATCTCGCGGACACCGTTGACGTTGAGCTGGCCGCGATTCAGGCCTGCAGGAGCGAACCATGCTTCCGCCACACGGTCGGTGCGAGCATACACACCTGCGATATGGCCGGACGGGGGAACGTACAGGTCGCGAGCTTCGCGAGTATCGCGCACCAGAAGATCGGGGCCGTAGAGAGCGGCGTAGCTGGTGTTGGCGTTCAGCACGTTGCGACGGTAGTTCACCGCTTCCTGCGTGAGCTGCTTATCCGACGGCAGGTCCAGGATTGCAAAGCAGTCATCGCGCTCCTCCGCAATCTCGATCATGCGGAGCTGGATGCTCGGATCAGAGTAGCCGCCGTTGATCAGGATATTGACCGCAACGTCTTCCTTGTCCTCGAACAGGTTCCAGCCTTCGATGACGTGAGACTGATTGATAGGATCACCGACGCTACCTTGCGTCAGTTCGCCTACGGTCACGGCGTTGATCAGCGGAGTGGCATCGTTGTACTTGCGATCCGGGTGGTCGTGATTGACGCGGACCTGAATGCGCGAGTAGTCGGCCTCCTCCACTTGGGTCTCGATAGCGAGCTGGCGCCCGTAGCCGTCGATCTTGTCGTGAAGGGTACCGCGGAACACCTCGACCGGAATCTGGCTGGTGCCCTCGTAGACGCTGAGCACGAAGCCCTCGCCCGACATATCGTCGGTGTCCGGATGGAGGAGCACGCGCAGGTCGTTGTTCCAGTCTCCAGGATTGCGTCCGAACACTGCCAGAATGTCGTAGGTGTCGAACACATACTCGTCAGGGTCTTCCCAACCGTTGACAAAGTTGCTGCACTCGCTGAAATTGTCCACGGTGGACACGCGAACACCGCCGAACTTGGCATTGTCTGCGATACGCACGACGTACAGTCGGCTGCTCTCCTGGAGGAAAGCGCGAGCGCAGTAGTGCATGTAGGTCAGAGCTTGATCAGAGTTGCCGAACTGACGAATGAAGTCTTCTTCATCCACGACCAGAGTCGGAACTCCCACGGGACCACGGTGAGAGGGACCCACAATAGCGCCCACCGAAGTGGAGACCGCTGTAGTGCGGACGCTATTGTTCACCTCACCCGTGTAAACACCAGCACTCGTGCTGGAACCACTGTTCACAGGCATATCTACAATCTCCTTCGTTGGTTCGTAGAAACCATTGTACGGGCTAAATTATCAACTGTGGAGGATCGAACAGCGAGTCATTTCTGGGGAGAGTCCGTAAACCTCCACCGTGCCCTTGAAAGCGCCGTTCAGGTAGAACAGGCCATCGACAATCATTTCTACCGTTTGAGTTTTCGTCTCCGTCTCGGGCTCCGTCTCGGGCTCCTGCTCCGACTCAACCATGAGAGAAATGCCGGCAGGCGAGGGAGCGAGGCCGGAAGTGACTAGCGTGTCTCCTTCGACACGAATGGACGGCATGCTTTCAGCCGTACTGTCGATGTACGTGGTGCGGATCACGTCTCCGACCTCTACACCGAGAAGCCCGTTGGCGACATCCGATGTTCCTAGGGTAGTGTTGACCGTGCCGTTGAACACGCCGCCGTGCGGGATCAGCTCACGGCACTTGACCAGCACGTACTCCCGAGTGCGAACGTTGGACACTACTAGCTCGGTGGTACCAACGCCGCTCAGGTTGTAGTCGTTCAGGGCGATGTCGAAACTACCTCCCTGCATGACTTCGGCCTCGACCGAGATTTGCGCGTCGATGTCACGAGAATCCTCGATCAGCACGATCTCCTCAACGAGGTCGACCTGATCGTAGTACGGGGAACGGAAGGTCAGGGAAACCTCGTCACCAACACGGACGGTGATAGCGCTGTCGTTCTCAGGAGCGTCCTCGGAACGGGTAAGCAGAAGGCCGTAGAACAGGCCAGTCTCCCCTTCCACAGGGCTTAGCTCCATCGTCCGAGACGAACCGAAGTTCAGGTTCAGCACGTTGACGCTAACAGAATGCGCTCCATCAAGGTCCGGATCATCCACGTATACAGGAATAGGCTTCCCAGGAAATACGCGGTGGAGACTAGAGATAGCAGGATCGGTGTAAGGAGAATCGACATTGACCGTCGTCTCCAGAAGCTCGTTCTCATCAGGATTTACGTGGTACTGGAGAAGGATTTGATGTTGAGACTCGGCGTACATCACACCGTCGAAGTCGTTACCGTCCTCACCCAGAGCGATTTGCAGGGTTCCACGGAAAACGTCCTCGTCGTCCCGGTTTAGCTCTACCGCCTCCGTCTCACCAGTACGCATGTTAAACGCGGTGATGGTTAAACGGTTGCGAGGATACTTGACTGACGAATCAGTGAGGCCGATGTTCAAGGTGCTGCCTGCATATATCTGGCTTGACACGTCGAACGCGGGAGGGTCTGGCACAGGCTCGGGCTCAGGCTCCAGATCGTACTCACCTGTCTGCGTAAGTACGAGGCGTACAGGCTCCGGACTGAGGATGCCTAGCACCGCGTTGGTGTCCTTGGGTATGATAAAGGGGTATTCCTCAGACACGTTGATGTCGCGCCGATCCAGAGAATCGGTCTCTGTAATACGAGCACTAACGGACTGTCGAAAGGCACCAGTACGGGCGACCGTGTCCACGACGAAGGACTTGATCTCCGTGACTACGGTACGGCTCGCGGATCGAAACTTGCTCATTGGTCACCTCCTGAAAAAGGCTCAGGCTCCGCGCCAGGCACACCGATGTTGCGTGTGACGTGGCCTTGGTTGTTGATCTTGGGCACGCTCTTGACGACACCGACGCGAGAAGTGATAGAGAAGGAGAACTGGATGTCGAATGCAGCAGCATCAGACTCCTCCTCAAGGGACACCTGCGGAATCTCGACGGGACCTTCCTCCATAGCGACTCCTACCGTCCACGGCGTTGAGCCTTCCATAGTGGCCTCGAATGAAAACCCGTCTACTGCTCCAAGGATAGAAGCCTTCTCGATCAGCGCTAGCACCTCTCTAGGCTCATTGTGGATGAAGTGGAGCTCCACCATCAGCTTACACGGGAACATGTAGCCTTTGCTGATAGCCGCGTTGGTCATGTCATCGAGCGAGCGGGTCGAACCGTGCCGACGAATAGTCTTGACCGCCTGCTGGTCCCGCATGATCTCGAACGAGTTGAGACGAAAGTATCCGTACGGGTATTCTGCGTTCTGGCTGCGTCGAATCACAGCCTTTGGGTTGTCGTGCAGGATGAACGGCAGAATCGTCAGCCCCAGATGCTTGGCCATGGACTTCCGAAAGCCAGTGAGCGTCAGGAACAGTGGGGTCTGCGCGTTGCGTATGGAGGCGAGTAGATCGAAACCCTCTCCTTTCGCGGACATAAGCTGTACTCCTTACATCGCAGGGATACAAAAAATCCCCCTAGGGAGTGCCCTGAGGGGGATCGTTTTACTTGAATCGCACAGGACCAGCCGACGCCGTGAGCTTCATCTTACCAGAGTTGTGGTCTTCCTCGTCATCCAACTCCGTGTCCTCAGCATCGAGGTCATCGTCGTCTTCATCGTCGAGGTCGTCCTCCTCGTCAAGGTCATCATCCTCGTCCTCATCGGACGCTCGAACCTCGGCTTCTTCATCACCCTCATCAAGGAGAGAGCACTCGGCCCGGAATCCAGCTTCGATCCGCTCGACAATGTAGGAAAGGTCCTCAGAGTCAGCAGAAGCCAGAGACGGCGACAGTGTGTTTTCAGAAGAAGGTACAAGGCCCGTGAGCGCCGAACGTGGAACGTTGCGGGCGATGTCATTCACGAACGAGTCGAGGTCATCAGACCCCATCGCGGAGGAGAAGAATTTAGCTGCGGAGTCGTACTTACCTTCCTTGAAGGCAGTAATGGCTAGTGCGAAAAGGTCGCACGCTTTATTCACAGGACTATCCTCCCTTTGCACAATCTTGGCCGCAGGTCGCTCCCGGGCGTGACAGCTTGCTACGACCAAGACACAAGATCACCCGAGAGAAAGGGAGCGCCCTGCGAGTTAGATGCTGGAATCCATGTGACTAGACAGCATCAAAGCTACGGTGCTTTGTCCTCGCAGGGTGCTCGCACTCGGTGCGGTCTAACGACCAATGATCTTTAGGAGATACCTGCCAATGTTAGAAGCACATATTATCTCCTCCTATTGGTCAGGAAAAATCAACACACGAAGCGATATTTATGGCTACGCATACTGGGCGATAACGTTGCGAACCTTTTCCCGAAGGGCTTTGGGTTCACGCTCCAAATTATGCTCTTTCGAGTAGAACTTGGTGGCAGACACTTTGAGGCGTGCCTTGATCGTATCCGCATCGGCAGGATCAATCTCGCCAGAGTTAACGCTGTTACGAACCATGACACCTGCCATCACGTTGAAGCTACGCATCCGCTTGTCAAACGGAGAGGCTGAGCTGTGTTGTTGCTTGATGGCATTGGCAATCTTCTGGTTCTTTGCTTCTACTTCCGATCTGGCCTTTGAGGCATACCCACGGCGGATCGCGTCGCTGCGAGACTTTCGTTCCTCGTCGGATGCTGATTCCCAATATCGGGAGACTGCACTGGACAGGGTTCTCGACTCGGCTTCGCGTTGTTCCTCCGTCATAGATTCACGGTACCGCTTGTTCGACTTGGATAGAGCTGCACGGCGTTTGGCGTCAACGTCTTCCGGCAGGTTGTGCTGGATGTCGCTATACCGCTTGCTGAGTGCTGCCCGTTCTTCTAGCGTTCTACGCTTGCTGGCTTCGGATATTCTCTTGAACCATAGCTGCTGTCTACCTTTAGGCATGGTCAATCGAACTCTACGGCATGAAGCCGCATTCTTCAATCGCTGAGCAGCGGAAGCCACTCTGCCAGATGTTCCTTCACCGCCGTCTGTAAGGTTGGTGAGAGGGCCTGATCCCTTGCGCCCTATCAGCCCTATGGCTTTAGCTTCGAGGCGGAAGGCAGTTGACTCTACAACGTCGCGTTTCAAAATACGGACGATAGGGTCGCTTCCTGTTTCTTTCTGAATGCGACGTATCTTCCGATCCTTCCACTTGTTGTAGACCTTCGAAGGATTTACCTTGAAGTGAGCGTCGTGCCTTTTACCGCATCCTTTTCCGACGTAGAACGGTTCATAGTCGAACCTGAGTTTACCGTAACGGTACTTGCCTGGCTTTCTCGGATCGAGAAGTGCATAGACATAAAAATCGCTTCGCATGATGATTGTCCCCTGAAACAATAAGAAGGGTACCGTGAGTTAGTCACTCAGGGAAGCGACAGGGCTGGCCGGCCTTGTCCTCACGATACCCTGTACTCTTTACATCGTGCTCGGTATCTCCGGGTCGGGAGATTAGACCCGCTTGCCTTTCGCCACGGAGCGGCTGTTGGCGAGTACAAAAGAAAACGGCTCAGTCATGAACCAGCCGCGCGTGCTGTTACCGGCGTTGGCACCGGAGGTCGGAGTGGACCGGATGCCGCCACGGGTGGAGTAGGCAGCGTGGTTCTCCGGGCTGGCGACGACGTAGATTTCGCCGCTGCCGAGGACCTTCTGGTTCGGCTGACGGAAGGCGTCAGTCAGGAGCTGCATGCCGACCAGAGTACCGATCTGACCGTTCAGAGCCAAGTCGTACTTGGTGATCGGATCGAGGAAGGTAGCGAAGTCCTGGCTGCCGATGATGTCCGCCCAGTAGTCGTTACTGATGATGGCGGTGTTGACCGGCAGGTTCCAGCGGGCCACGGCCTGACGCAGATTACCCAGGTTGCGGGTAGTCAGCTCGCCAGCGATGTACTCCAGATCGTTCACGACACCGACGGTCTTGTCAGCAGCGTCTTTCCACAGGCGGTCTTCCTGAACCATCACAGCCTGCAGGCCGTCGTTGTAGGCGTGCTCCAGCAGATCGCCGTTCACCTGTTCGATGTCCAGGTTCTCGACGCGGACGTTCGCCTGAATCTCGAACTCGTCCGGAGTGAACACGCGCTGACGGATGGTCTGGTAGCCGACAGACGAAGCGTTGGTGGCGACGATGGCGATGCTGTCGTGCGCGGGCATCGGAACACGCGGCACTTCACCCTGGCGCAGGGTCTGGCCCTGAGCGATGCGACGCAGGAAGCCCTGACGGCTGGTCTCAGAGTCGATCTGGCGAGCGAGGCCGGAACCCAGAGCTGCCCACTCCTGACCGGTAGCGTCGTTCAGAGCGCTGGCGAGAACTTCGCGACGAGCTTCGGAAATCTCGGCGCTGGACATCTCGGCAGGCTGCTGTTCGCGAACTTCACCGCTGGCGTAGGCCGACATCAGGTTGCTGATGGCATTGACCAGTTCGCCCTTGTCGTTGGCGTTGAACTCGCCGGTCTTCGGATCGAGCGCGCGCTGGTTGGAGTTGCCGAAGCGCAGTTCTTCGATCGGATCGCCACTGGCGAGCACCATACGTGCGCCTTTGTACGGTTGAGTCATGATTCAGTTCTCCGTGATTAAAATGGTCTGCTGATCTTCGCTGGAGTGGGATCAGTCGATGTTGAGGACGAGGAGCGGAACCGCCGGGGTCGGCGATTGCAGCACGGTGACGCCTTCGGCCTGAGCGCCAGAGCCGACGGTAGTGAAGATGCCGTCCGGGCCCAGCTTGGCCTTGATTGCGCCAGACCAGTCGGCAGAGGCGTCGAAGTAGGTAGTGCTGGCGTCGCCCTTGGTGATGACACCGATGATACCCTGAGCGGAAGAGGGCAGACCGCCGACCGGCATGTCGCCTTTCCACTGCCGTGCTTCGGTGATGGTCGGCTCGTACATCATCTGCACCATCAGGTCTTCGCCGTCGTGATCAGCGTGGAAGCGGATGGTGTTGTCATCGAGACTGACGCTGGAAGCATCGGCAGGTGCGTCGGTACCGGCGTTGATGGTGACCTTGGTGCCACCGATCTTCACCAGAATCTGGCCGGCGATCGGAGTGCGCGGCAGCTCCAGGAACTCGCCTTCGACGGAGGCTTCTTCGATGTACGGCATGAACAGCGGCGGAGCGTTGCGCGACAGGCTCAGGCCCGCAAAGTGCTCGCCGGCGGCGCCGGTGGACGGACGAACGACGGTCTTGTCGCCTTCCTTGGTGTAGACGAGGGCGATGCCTTCATCGGGGATGATCACGCCGGTCTCGACCGGACGGTGCTCAGTATTGAAAAGACGAGTGTACTTTTGGTTGATCATGTCTCATGTCTCCAAAGGAGGGTTAGCGCCGACGGCCGAGGGTACCCAGAACAGCGTCCAGGTTCGGGCCGGCGGATGCAGTGGCTTCCTGCGAGGGTGCGTCTTCCTGCGGGCGGGCCGAGGGTTTCGCGGAGGTTACGGGCTTGCCGATCGGCAGGTGTTCACCTTCACCGGCGCTGGCCGTAGCGACTTGCTCTTCGGCAGTAGAAGCGACAGCCTTGGTGAGCTGGTTCTGCACTTCCACGTCGTAGTCCATGATCTCGTTCGCCTTGGCGACCAGATTGCGGAGGTATTGCTCGTTGTGCTTGGCGAATGCCGAGGCAACGACGCGCTCCGGGTTCCGGATACCGAGAGAACTCATGGTGGCCACGAGGGCTCCCTTAACAGGGTTGTTCACGTTGTCGAAGAAGCCCTTGTTGATGCCGGTGGCGGCGGTCGCCAGGGCGGCCTCGAAGCGAGCAGCGTGATCGCTGCTGGACTTCTCGAAATTACTACGAACATCAGAAACACCGGCCTCGACTCGGCTGGAGACTTCATTCTGTACATAGGAATCGACTTCGACGGATGCCTCGATCGGCTTGAAGCCCAGCTCCTCCAGCGCAGCGCTCACACCTTGCTCGGAAGCGGAGGCATGAACCAGATTGCTGAATACGTTGGAATTGAAGACTTCGGATTGAGCACTGGTGCCGGACGCGGTGACGGTGGCCACAGGCTTACCACCATGGAACGCTACCCAGGTGCTCTCGCCAGCGATGTCTCCGGCAAACGCCACTTCGAGCTGGTCGACGGAGAGTTCACCTTGAGCGGACGCAAGCGCCAGCAGGTCGGTGGACACAGATTCCAGAGGAGCGGGCTCCGAAGCTGCGGACGCTGCGGCTTCTTCGTGCTCGGCAGAGGCTTCACCCTTGAAGTCTTCCTCGTCGTCTTCCACGGTGACGCTGGAGACAGACATGGAGTTCTCGTCGTCGAAGTCTTCGTCTTCGTCGTCATCCTCCTCGTCGTCTTCGTCATCATCGTCTTCGTCGTCGGGCTCGTCTTCCTCTTCATCCTCGTCGTCGCCGGCCAGAGCCACGTCTTCGAGTTCGGCCTCGTAGTCTTCCTCGTCGTCCTCGGCGGAAGCGGTAACCTCGTCTTCCTGCTGATCTTCCTCGTCAGGCTCGATCAGGCCTGAAGCGCACACGGGGCAGAAAACGGGCTCATCATCGGACGCCACGACATGAACACCGCACTCGTCGCTGGCACACATGTACCAGTGAGCAGCGTAATCGCCGTTTGTGGAAGCCTCGACGGAGAAGCCTTCCGGAGCTTCGGACGCCACAGCTTCTTCGGCGTTGTACGGGCTGTACTGGATGTCCGAGTCTGCGTCGGCCACGATGGTCAGGCCACCACAGTCATAGCCTTCGGTATCGGCTTCGCCGCTAGCGATGGAGCGGAACGCTTCGACAGCATCGTTGTACGAACCGGCCACCACCAGAAGAGGAGTGGAGACGCCTTCATTGCTGTCATCGGAGGCCTCGACTTCTTCATCGAAGTCTTCCTCTTCCTCGTCGGAGGCTTCGGCGTTGAGGGCTTCCTCGATGTCATCAGCGCTGAGGTCTTCGAGAGTGGAAGCGCAGACGGGGCAGCGTTCCATGAGTTCGGTATCATCGGCGATGATGTGCGAACCACATCCGGAGGCGCAGAGGGTGTAGTGCGTAGTCACCGTCTCGTCGCTATCGGACGCTAGAAACTCGAAGTGGTCGTTCTGCAGGTCACTGGCTTCGACCAGGTTCATGTCGCCGCTAAGCGGGTTCATGAGGGTCAGCTCGGAATCGGCGTTGCTCAGAATGACAAACTCGTTGTCCTTATCCTGGAGCGCCTTCACCGAAACGCCAGTAGCCACAGCGCGGTAGTTATCCTCAGCTTCTTGCCGAGAATCGCCCGCGACCACGATACCCCGGAGAGTAACGTTGGACTTTTTCATAGCGGTTCCTATCATGAAGGTTGGAGGGTGCGACCCTGATTAGGGCCGCGGCAAAAATGCACGCTACTTATCGTGCGTTGCATTAAAATTACCAAATGCAGAAATCGGCGTTGGTCTTCTGAGCAAGCCTCGAATCGCTGCAATGGTAACAAATTATAGACTGCAAAAATCAGTCCTTGATGTCGCTCACCGTGTACGAATCGAAGCCGAACTGGACAGGGTTAGCGCCCAGTTCCATGTTCATCGCCTGCATGGCCTCGTCCAACTCGTCGGTCATGTCGAAGTGGGAGGCTAGAGTGACGTGCGGCTTGTAAGGATCGTAGGTGTGCTTCGCGCCGTTCTCCTTGAGTCGAAGATGCTCGGACTGGAGATCATCGCTATCCAGTGTTGCCACCAAGTAGCCGGCGTTGTTGTGACCCGGAAAGTATTCCACCTTTCGACACTGCGCAGTAGCGCGTGAAGGATAGCTGGTGAACGTATCAGGTTCCGGGGCCAGCTCAGGGCTGTACATCAAGGTGCTGTGCAGCTTGCGCGGATCGGTATCCACACCGAGGCGTGCGCACAGGTCCATAATACGCAGCTTGCTGGGATCGTCGGGTTGCATTGCCACGTAACAGCCTTTGGTTCCGGTGTACGGGCTAACTTCCCAACTGACGCTAGACAAACTCACCATGTGGGTAAGCATGAATCCTCCTACATGTTGGTCGGGTCCAAAATCAGGTCGCTGTTCGCGACTGAGTAGGCCGGGTCTGCTACGACCGAGGTTTCAAACCCGATAATGTTCAGGCACTTGCGGTACGCGAGGCGGCCGTCCACCTGCTTATACGTCTTGCGGCGAGGGCGGGTGTGCTGGCACGGCGCCCCAGAGTTCTGCGACACGACGTTACCGCAGATGGAGCACTGGTACGCCTTGAAATACATGCCAAGCGAATACGTATTTACACGCTTGGACAGGATGGCGTCGCACAGAACCGAGTCCTTGGTACGGTCGAAACCGAGCAACTTGATTACCTTGACGTGGCCTCCGGCAAAGCTCGGCAGCTTACGAAGGAACACGTCGAAGATGACACCTTTGGCCTTGGTGATGTCGCGGTTATCGTGCTCCACGTGAGTCGGTTTACCCACCCACGATCGGTACGCGAGCTGACCGAGTTCCGGATGGAAGCGCAACAGCTCGGCAGTGGAAACGGAGTCGCCGTTGGTATTCGGTAGCTCGGAGATCACGCTAGGCACCGGCACCAGAATGTAATCACTCAGGTTGGGGCTGATATGGTAATGCTCCGCAGCACGCCCGAGCCAAAGGTTGGCGTCGATTGTACGCTCAGCATCGCCTGTTACCTGGCTGCCGAGGCGGACGTCCTTGCTCTTGTTGCTGACGCCTTTCAGTTCGGTAGCCGGTGCGCCGATACTAAAGCTCACCGACTTCATCATATTGCTCATGGTGGAGTCACTCCTGGTTAACGATGCTGCGAATCCATTGCCGGGCTTCGTACATGGACATCAGCGAGGGGTAATGAAGTTCGAGGTTGTGCTCGTCCTCCGTGTCGTTCGTCAACACGAACGGTTCCGCGAACCCTTGCCCGTCATCTGTATGCGGGAACTCCATGGGATCGAAAGCCTGTTCATGGACAATAGGGTGCCAGACGCGCAGATTAGGTGAGCGAGCCTGTGCGCTATCGCTCAGCTTGATACACCCAACGCAACTCTCGCCGTGATATACGTACCAGCGAGTTTTCTCCGCGAAAGGAAGACCACGCTCCTCAGGAAGGCAGCGGTATGAAATACGGGACATCAGGACCTCCCTGCGATGTCTTTGGCGAACGCGAGGTTGCCAGGGTTATACAGAACGACGCTCTTGCCGATCGGCATGGTAAGCTGCTCCTGATTACGGCTGTACTCGACGTTATCGCTGTCGGCCGTGAGGGAGAAGCCGTTAGCTGTTGCGAAACGGTCTAGGCAGTTGCGGGCCGCCTCTGTCTGGGACGTGCGAAATCCTAAGCTGTACTGGCGACGTGTTTTGACGTGGACACCTGTGTTCATAAGGAACACCATCAGCTTACTCAACATATCGTCGGAACTGGATTCGGACCGGAACTCTCGGAACGTCTTGGTCACGTCCTCGACAAACTCCTCATGATCCATGTGAGCCAGAGTATCAGCCACAGCATCATACGCAGCATAGATAGCCGCGTCGGCATCCGCGTGCTCGTCGATGTCCTCTACAGAGGAAGCGTTGACCGTGAAGTCATCCCACTGTGAGAACAGGTGCTGGGCGATGTGGAGAGCGGCAGGTGCCGCACCGATGGAAAGGGCTGCAACACCTCCGGCCAGAAGGGCGTAGCGAGACACCATGGTGAGGGCCAACATCGCGTTACTGCGACCTTCGGGCTCCACCTTCTCGCCTGTCATGATCTGCTTTAAGGTATTGAGGTCCCGCTTCCAGAACGGTTCCTTCTTCTTGGGAGCGCTTTCGCCTACACGCTCCAGAAGCTCCCGCTCGTGCTTGGTCAGCTTTTGGGTGTCGCCTTTCTCCAAGCGTTCCAGCAGCTTCTTGGTCTTGTTGAGGTCGCGATTGTTCCACGTCGTCTCGTCGCGTTTGGCTTCACGACGCATCGCCTCCTGAGCCCGCTTGATCTCCTTCTTATCGAAGGACACAAACTCGTGGCGATTCCGCAGCGTCTTCTTGATGTTGCGGACGTTGTCCTCACGGTTATCTTTCAGGTTCTTGGACGCAGCCTTCAAATCCTCGGGCTTTGAGGTCTTGAGCGCGTCCGTAGCTTCCTGAGTAACGCCGTGACGCACATCCTTTCTAGCCTCATCCCGTCCTTGCTTCAAGGCCTTATTTTCTGCGGCTTTGCGCTGCTTGGAGGTGGAAGACTTCTCGCTGCCATCCAGGACAGTCTCACCTGCATCGCCGGTCTTGTTTTGCTCGACGATGTTCTTTTTCTTGGTAACGTGATGCTTGCGAGTAAATGAGTCTTTCGGATAAGCCTTCTTATAGGCTTTTTGTTCCTTCTCGCTCAACTTGAGGAAGTCTTCGTGAGAAATCTTCTTTGGCTTCTCGTCCTTGACTTGGAAGTCCTGCTCCTTTTTCTTGGCTTTCTTTCCCTTCTTTTTCTTCCCTTTAGCAGGTGCTTGATCTTCGGGAGCCTTGCCAGTCTTCGGCTTCTTGGCTTCTTTCTCAGGCTCAGGAGAGGAGTCCTTTTCCTTGCCGCCGATTAGATTGCGGTGGCTGGATTTGGGGAACGTCTCCAGATAGCGTTCCTGCTCCTTGCTGGACAGCTTGAGAAACTGGTCCTTACCTAAGCGCGTTGTCGCGCCCTTGCGCTTCTTCTGAACACCGCCACCTTTACTGTTGCGTGATTTGCGGACGGAGCTCGGATTAGAGAACGACAAGGACTCGAAACCGCTTATAACGATCTCGGTCATTGGTTTGCCTCCTGTAAAGATGCGGTAAATTAGAAAAGGACGGCCAACAAAAACGGGGGCGCTAGGCCCCCGATCGTCACTTCTCCTCGACTGGAATATCGCAGATGGTGACCATGTCGGTAAGAATGGACACGTCGTTGGGCGACAACGATGCGGCTATACGAATGTGGCGCTGCGCGGATGCTGTATCACCAAGTCGGTGGTAGCATACAGCCGCCACGTGGTGAGGCCACGCTCCGTAGTAAGCATCATTGCGTATGATGGTGTGCTGAGGAGGCTCCGTCACGTCCATCATGCTTTCGACGCACCCAAGAGCCGAGTGGTAGCGCTCCACGCGCATGTAGAAAGCAGCAGCATCGCCCCACGGCTCACGCAGTTCAGGAGCTTCGGCGCAAGCGGCCGTGTGGAGATTGCGTGCCTCCAGAGTGTCACCGTCCGCCTCGTGACAGTACGCCATCATACGCATTGTCTCGCAGCGGAACCAAGTGTTGTTCTCCAGTGTAAGGTGGCGACGGAACTCGGCCAGAGCTTCTGCCGTGCGCCCACGTCCAGCCAACTCCTTAGCCAAATACTGAGCACAGCGAGGATCGGTAGGGCGCTCCTGAGCTGCGATGTACAGCAGGTTCAGGTAATCGGATCGGCTCTTGTTCGGATCAGGCAGATGGCGGACCCGAATGTCGGAGAACGTCTCGTTAACAGGTACACCATTCTTAGCGTCGAGCACCTCGTGTACGGGATATACCCACCGATACATGCCGTTGCGTGTGACCATCAGCCGATTATAGGTGGTGCCCGGACTACCGTCAGGATTCACGTCGAATACCATCCGTGTGTTGATAGCGGTGATGCTCGGGTCTTCCTCCACCATGTCGATGATCGCTTGTTTCCAACCAGGCTCCACGACCTCATCCAGGTCCATAAACATGACGTAATCGAAGTCACTGGGAATCTGGTTCAGAACGAAATTACGGGCGATGTCGAAACGGAAGGGATCGAACGAGGCGCGAAACACCTCGATCGGACAGCCTTCATCTTGAGCCTCCAACATCTGGACGGTGTTGTCCTCGCTACCTGTATCCAGAACGAAGATACCGTCCGCGTCCTTCACTGAACTATACCAGCGATCAACGTGGAACGATTCGTTCTTGGCTATTGCATATACGGCTACTTTGGTCATCGTGTTTCCTTAAGCGAGTGACAGTGAAGCGGAACCATCTTGTCCGCTAGTAGGTTGAGAGGAGCGCGTACCACGAGAGCCGCCTACAGCGCCGCCTGAAGGGGAAGCATCAGAACCATTGCGACCTGACGACTCATTCTGAAGACCTCCCCGACCATAGCCTCCTCCATCCGCGTGAAGGACCTGGCTATTGTTAATATAAAGTCGAGTCGATTGACCGTTTGACCCTGAAGCTCCTCTAACGTTATATCCGGTCCTGTTGGATCCTGCGGACCCACCTTGTCCAACAATCAGGCGAATCTCATCAAAAGGGGACACGTCTATGTATTCGTACAGTCGAGCACCATCCCCTCCGCTGCCACCGTTAGCGTCTCGATGCGTGTAGATCGAGTTCGGATGCAGTCCGGCGCCGCCGCCTCCGCCTCCTGCTCCGCGCAGGTTACAGACTATGCGGTGTACGCCGTACGGCACGGTCATGGTATACGTCCCAGGCCCTGGAGCGCTAAATGAGAACTCTGGACGGAGGGAGTTGAACTGATCGTTCATGCCTATGTGGATGTCGCTATCCTGGACAACAAGAGCCCCAGTCGAGGGATCGCCGACCGTGGGAAGAGACAGACGTTCTAAGGATCCTCCCACCATGTGTGCCTTTTCGATCTTCATACTTATCCCCTGTCAAACATAGCGTAACCATTAGAGTCTGATCCTCCTAAGGGCAGCGCCGGGTCCCCATTGACACCCCACCCTTGACCGCGCTCGCCGCCTAGAGCTTGTATACGCCGTCCGTCAATCTCCATAACCGTGGCATACCCGTCCGAGCGATCACCCATGGCCCCTACAGTAACGTTGACGACCTGTCCGCCTGTCACATCTAACGTGCCTTCTACGAGGGCTCCAGCGCCTCCGTAGGATACATAGTATCTACCTCCCCAGAACCCGGTTCCAGACCCTCCAGCGCCTCCGGAGAGAGTGTACTTCAAGCTCGTCATGCCTGCAGGGATAGTGAATGTGAAGCTACCGGGAGACAGGAAGTCCTCTAAGGCTCTAGGAACAGGGCGATCGCCCGTTTGGGTCTTCACAACAATTCCATCAGGAACCGCCACTAAAGACTGAGCCTCTTCGCCTTCTGTAGGAAGTCGAAACTCCTCGAAATACCCACCGACCAACCCTGCTCTTTCGATCTTCATCCATCACCTCACAGCTTGAACTTCTTGCGGAACTCGTCCACAGTCATGATCGGGATGCCCTTGTCCTCCGCCTCGGCAGTCTTCTTGTTCGACGCGCCGGGCTTGACGACTAGATGGGTGGCTGACTTGACCGAAGAGGCCTTGTCGCCGCCGTTCGCCTTGATGGATTGAAGCAGGTCATCATCACGCACGGAAGTGAACAACACCTTGATACCTTCCAGCTTATTGCTCTCCTGTACCTGAGCGACCTCACCCACGAGCTGAATGCGGTTACGCTCAAGGAACTTGGCGAACTTGGGCAGACGCCGAGCTATCACGCGAGCTTGCGTCTTGATGCCTTCGATCTCCTCGATCTGCTCCTGTAGCTCCTGAGCGCTGAACGTATCGACGCGCTCCATGATGTCAGGATATGCGTCGATCACGGCCTGCATCTTAGACTCGCCGATCTTGTCCCCGAAAACGGAGCTGGCGTAGGCAGTTTTAGCGAACGTGGCATCGGCCAGACCTTTGCGCACGGTGGTCGTGATGTTCTGAGCAGTCTTCTCCTTAAACCCGGCATTCAGCAGCTTGTCCTCTGTAGCATGGAGAATGCTGCGCAACGTGCGGAAACCTGCATCGTACAAGCGCTCTATCTGTCCTGCCTTCACACCCTTCATCTTCATGGCACTAAAGAAATGGGTGATACGTTGCTTACGAAGCGCAGGGTCCTTGGCACCTTTCTCCCGCACGGCCATAGCGAACACCCCAGACTCGTCGAGAGTGAAAGGTTCCTGAGGTTGCGAGGGCTTGCGAACAGGCTTGACGACTTCCATGATCCACGGAATAACATCGCCACTGCGGATGACGCGAATCTCAGCACCTTTGCCCAAGGGGCGAACAGGCAAACCCTTGTTACGATCTTGGTATCGAAAGCCGTGCTGGATATAGTAGAAGTTGTGACCTGTGAGGTAGGTCACCGTGACACCGCCGAGTTCGATCGGGTCGAGGATAACACGCGGCACCAGCTTACCGTAGCGCGAGCGACGCCACTCGATGTCCTTGATCTTCACCACCTTGGATGCGGCGAGGGAGTTCATCTTGAACGCCTTGGCGTGCTTCGGGTTGGAGCGTGTGATGGAGTACGACTTGTCCTTCGTCACCACGATGCCGTCGATGTCATACTTGGCTGTGGAGCGGAACTGCTCCAGAAGCTCGGTCAGTTGATCGACGGTCAAGGAGCTGTACTTCTTGTGGCGTACCACGGTAAAGCCTTGCCGCTTGAGGTACGCGAGCTGAGAACTCAGCGGCTTACCCGCGCCCTTGCCTTTGGAAATCTCGTAGGCCTTCACATCGAAGTCGCTCACCGCTTTGGAAGGCTCGTTGCGAGTGAGAAGGCCACCACCCATGTTTCGGCTAGTCTTATACTCGCCTTTGCCTTGTGCCTTAGAGTGGCGTTTGTTGAATGTGGTACGCTTGATGATGAACTCGCACCGAACCAGCACGGTAGACTTGTCGGTGATACGCTTCGGTATATTGAGGGCGGGGATGACACCAGATACGTCCTGCCCCTTAGTTCCGTCGCCCCGCGTGTAGCAGGCGTAGGGAATGCCGTTGCGATACTCTAGCAGAAGGCTGATACCGTCGAGCTTGTCCGACACGACGAATGCGCCGGACAGGAACTTGGGCAGGTTCTTCGTATCCGCCTTGGCCTTGTCGAGAGAGGGCATGAAGATCGGAAGCTGGACCTCCTTGCGGCCTTTCGTTACGACCTTATGGCCGACCTTCTTCAGGTAGCGAGCTTTGGGCCAGCGGGCCTGAATGAGATCGAGCAGGATGTCGTAGGCCTCGTCCTCAGACTTTGGCTTGTTTTTCTCGTGGTACCAGTAGTCGAGGTACTTCGCCAGACCGATGGATTGCGTACGGTTGAGCTTCTCCGCGTACACACCCGGATCACGGTTGAACGCAGCTAAGGAGACACCTTCAGGACGTTTAGGCACGACACGGTTCCTACTTGACGAGAGAGATAGATTTAATGTCAGCATACTCTACACTGTCCTGTAGTTCTTTGAGTTTTTTGGGATCGAAGGGTTCAGCCGAAACCTCGGCGCTCTCCTTGAACTTGGACATCGGCATGTTGACGTTAAGACGGAGGCGGTACATGTCGTAGTCATCATCACCACCAGCAGCAGGATCGAACAGAGTGAGTTCCACCAGGTTCTCGTTGCGCTCCATAGGATTAGATTCGACCACGACAAAAGTACGGTTGCTGCCTTTCGTCATACGGAAGACGGTGCCGGGTTCAAGCTGTTCGATAGCAGGAGAGGTATCTTCTTCGTCCTCGTCCTCGTCCTCATCTTCATCCAGATCAGCGTCTTCGTCCAGATCAGGCTCCTCTTCAGGCGTGCTTTCATCCTCAGGCTCGAACTCGTCTCCAGATTCCGGGGTACCTTGAACAGGGGCTTCACCTTCGTCCTCGAAACCTTCATCCTCGTTCTCTACCCAAGTATCCTGCTCCGGTACCTCCAACAGCTTGCGGATTGTCCTGCGCAAATTGCGCTGTGTTTTGGCGCGACGCTTAGTCCGAGCGTGGAAGTCTTCGTCCACCTCGTCGATGTCGTACATCTTCTGGATGGGCTCCTCCTCGATGTCTTCTGGAGGAGCGGCAGGCTTACGCTTAACAGGAAGTGCTTTCTTTCGCTTAGCCTCTTGCTCCTTGAGCTTTTCCTCGGAAACGTTCTTGCCAAGATCAACCACGTCCGAGCGCTGCTCACTATCAGGTACGACACGGGAGGCGTGGACTATCTCGGTGTACATTTCGTGGGAAACGTGAACACGAACGTTACCGTCCAGAAGAACATAACCGCCTCGGGCAGGGCTGCGGAAACGCATACCTACCACATCACCAGAACGCAGAATACCGCGCGCCTTGCCTTGCTTCTTACTAAGGACGCGGATGGGCCCTTCCTTGAGCTTGCGCCACTGATAGTTGGACTGGTCGATCTCGTACTTCTCGGTAATACGCTGTTTGGACGGCTTAAAGTAGTCGTCGGTGCGCTTGTTGGAGCGTTGGCTAGGCTCCCGCGTAGACACCTTGCGAGGCCGCACAAACCCTTCCTCAACCTCCTGCTTGGAAGGAGTCGGTCCCTTGTAAGGAATACTGTTGTTCAGAATGTTATCGTGCGTCTTCGGCTTGATGTTGCGATACAAAATGTGCATCGAGTCAGACTTGACTAACTGGTAGGTGTTGGACCGCGTACGGCGGACGCCAAAGATGTCACCTTTCTCCAGATTGAGAACATGGCGTTGGTGATAGCCTTTGAGGCGCATCTTCGTCGCACGGGTGAACACCAGCCAAGCATAGTCGTCCGGGTCAATGTTGGCGGCTAGGGATACAAAGAACATAAATCCTCTCCAAAGAGAGGGGCGTAGGCCCCATAATCAGATTTGGGCAAGGCTACCAATTACAGGGCCTGCCCGTGCGCGGCACGCACTTTATATCTACAATTTACAGCTTTCGTCAGGAGATGGTGGCAGACCAAGACATCTGACCGAGGCCTGAGTAGTCTGTACGATAGACGAGCCACTGTTTGGGTCCGTCGCCATCATCGTAGGTCACCTCGACAGGACCTGTGGTAGAGCCCGTGCCGCCGTCTTCTTCCCATGCTGCGCCGTCCCAACCGCCTTCAAAGCCGAACGCATTATCGACAATAGATGCGGTACCCATGGACTTCGGATGCGCGAAGTAACCATACTCAGGGTAGGGAACGTTAAGGTCTATGTCCGTACCTTGTTGTAGCAGTACGGTATCCATGAACTCTTGAACGCCTGACCAGCGGATGTACGGATCGCCAGCTGGGTTGGGGTCGGTCTTGCCTCCTGTGAAGTCGGTGTCGGAGAACTGTGCGACACCGAAGCGAGGCGTACCTGCAGGGAGAGGAGAAGCAGGCCATGGATTCCCAGCATCGAATACTGGCTGCCATGATCCTGCTCGCTTGATGAAGGCTTGGGTCGGGTTCTTGATCTGTCCAGAGTGGAACAAGAAGACAGCGCTCGCTGCCAAATCCGTCCAAGCCCCCGACTGTTTGGTAAGTAAGGGCATGTGGAACTCCTGCGTAGATACGAAAAGCGGCCCCGCAGGACCGCTCTCCGTCACGTCTACGAGCGATTGGGGTATTCGACTCGGAACGTAGTGGGTTCAGAACTGGGACCTGACCAGTCAGTACGATATACGTACCACTGCTCGGGACCGTTACCTGCATCGAAGGTTACCTCGATGGGTCCAGTCTCGTCCATGTTGCTGAGGTCTTCGAGCCACTTGGCGCCATCCCACGCTCCGGCGAAGCTGGATACCGTGTCCGTAAACACAGCAAGGCCCAGCGACTTCGGATGAGCGAAGTATGCGTAGGTCTGACCATCAGGGAGGTCGTATGTAAACTCCAGATTGTCCGCGTCGCTGGCCATCAAGGTAGTGAGGTTCTCCTCGATGAACGACTGAGCACCGAGGTACCCGTTGTCCGAAAGAGTCGGCCCTGCATAGGACGCATAGCCCCAGCGGGGTTGTGTCAGACTCTCGAACATAGGTACCCAAACGCCATTATCCTTCACGAACACCTGGTCGGCGGCTTTCATAGCGCCACCGTCGTTCACATGGACGTCGCCTTGAAGCAGTTGGTTCCAAGCGCCTCCGGTCTTTGTGATCAAAGGCATAATATGAACCTCTAGCTATTAGGCGGGAACGACGAACCAGAGGTCTCCATCTTCACCATCGGTACTGCCGGGCTCCGCAGTCGATACGGTGACGCCGGGCATCGCGGTCACCTTGGGGACGCTTTGCAGCGACGCGAAGGTGTGATTGTGCGACACGGCGGCCTTGCTGTCGAGCGTCTGCTGGAGGTTGTTCACACCACTGATTTCATGGGTGTGAGTCTTGAGCGCGTAGATGGTATTCAGGTGCCCGGTATCGACGGCGAGAGCGCTGTTGGTGTCACGCTTGATACCTGCACCCAGACTGACCAGCCCCGTCACGTCCCAGGAGTCCCACGCGGCGGTGTCGTTGTTCCAGCGCCAATACGTAGCGTCAGCGATAACGAACACCAGCATGCCGTGAGTCTTGGCGCCGACGTGGATAGCGTCGCGGGCTGTAGCATCGGCCACACAGCGGAAGCCGCCCCGCAGATCGGTGTCCTTGAGAAGGAACGGAATGGCGGCACTCGCCTTCGAGAGATACGAGGAAATTGGGATTGCCATGATTCACCTCAGATAGAGAGAGTAGGACGCACCCGGTTGGATGCGCCCCGTTGGTTTGGGCTTAGCCCGCGTAATCGACCCGGAAGGTGGACGGATTGTTGCTGGGTCCAGGCCAATCAGTACGATATACGTACCACTGGGCCGGACCAGAACCATCGTCGTAGGTCACCTCGATCGGACCGGTGTTGTCCATGTTGGACAGATCGCTCTGCCACGAAGCACCGTCCCACGAACCGGCGAAGTTGTTAGCCGTGTCGGTGAACGTGGCGAGACCCAGCGACTTCGGATGCGCGAAGTACGCATAAGTGTTCCCATCCGGAAGGTCGTAGGTGAACTCCTCGCCGTTGCTCTCGCTCGGCATGTCGCTAGGCAAAGCGTCTAGGAACGACTGAACGGTGTCGCCTGCGGCCGTCAGATCAGGACCAGCATACGGAGCGTAGCCCCACTTCGGCAGAGCCTGCGTCACAGGCGGAGTGTCGGTCACGGTGATGTCAAGCGTCGCATTAACCGTGTAGCCGTTCTCGGTATACGAACCACTGATCGTGACAGGAGTATCAGCATCGAGCATCACGGCGGTCAGTTCGCCGGTGGAAGCGTCGATGGTCGCCACAGCCTCATCCGAGGTAGCCCAGTCGCTGATAGCGCGAGTATCCACGGAACTGTCGCTGAAAGTCACGTTCATTTCGTACTGAGCGGTGGTGCCTTCCAGTACGGACGTCGGACCAGTGATAGCGGCGGAGACAGCGTACACGTCGATGACGCGCATGGTGAACGAACCGTTCGCGGTTGCACCGTTCTCCGTGTAGGAACCGGTGATGATCACGTCGGTATCTGCGTCCACCTGATTCGCAGTCAGCTCCCCAGTTGTGGCGTCGATGGAAGCGGCAGCGTTATCCGTAGCCCAATCAGTCAGGGAGACAGACGCGGTGGAACCGTTATCGTAAGTCACCACTGCGCTGTAGGTGTCGGACTGTCCCTCGTCGATTTCGTTCTGACCGCTGATGTCGAGGCTGATGGGACGCAGGATCACGTCAGCCAGGTTGATCAGCAGGTTGTCGCCGACGGTAATACCGCCTTCGGTGAACGACGCACTGATGGTCACAGTCTTGTCGCCGATGAAGTTGGCGTCCGCGGTGAGCACGCCGGTGACCGGGTCGATAGTAGCGAACGCGCCGCCGCTGTCGATGCCCCAGTCTTCGACGGATACCACGCGGTCGGAACCATCGGTGTAGAAGACGCGAAGCTGGTACGTCTCGGAAGCACCCTCGTCCACAGAGCCAGCACCCTGCACCTCAGCGGATTCGAGGTACACGGTCGTATCGACAACGCCGATAGTCTTCTGGTCGGACACTTCAACGCCATCCACATTCCACGAAGCGGACACGACGGTAGTGATGTTGGCACCAGTACCGTTCTCGGCAGCACTGAACACACCAGTGTCTGCCACGATGGAGCCTGCGGCAGGGTTGTCCACAGCCCAGTCAGTGGCAGGCACGTCACGCTCGGAGCTGTCGTCGAACACTACGCGCAGAGTGTACTGGGCGTCGGTGTTCTCGTCCACAGTGACAGGACCGTTGAGGGTTGCGGACACTGGGTACGCAGTTTCGTCGGTCACGGTCACCAGATGCGTGTCGCTAACAGTCTGCCCAAAGGCAGTGTAGCTGGCGCTGATGGTGGTGTTCACGTCAGCGGTCACGTTAGCACGCGCTTGGAACGCGCCCGTGGTTGCGTTGATGACACCAGCGTTGGTGTTGGAAGAAGCCCAGTTGGTAACAGGCATCTTCTGAACGGTGCTGTCCTTGAACGTAACTTCCAGTTCATAGGTGGCGGTACCGTTCTCTGGAACGGATGCAACGCCGAGAATCTGGGCGCTGACGGGGTAGTTGGTAACGTCACGGACAGTGATGTCCATGGTGTCTCCAACGGTCGTGCCGTTCTCAGTGAAGCTGGCGCTGATGGTGGTCATCGCGTCTTCCGCAAGGCTGAGCGCGGTGAGCTGACCCGTGGACGTATCGATGGTGGCGGCAGCGGTGTTGCTGCTGTCCCAGTCGCTTACGGTCACGACACCCTTCGTAGCATCTGTGTAGGTAACCTCCAGCTCGTAGGTGTGAACGGTCTCCTCGTCGATGCTAACAGGACCCAGAATCTGAGCGCTGGCAGGATAGACGGTGTCGTCCGTCACGGTGATGTCGAGAGTAGCGCTGACGGTGGTGCCGTCGAGAGTGAAGCTGGCGCTAACTTGCGTCGCAACATCGGAGGTCACATCGGCAGGCGCAGACAGACGACCATCGTTAGTAATGGTGCCGGCTGAGGCGTTGTCGATTGCGAAGGTATTGACCGGCTCCACCTGCTTCCCACCACCCTCGTAGGTGACTTCGAGAGAGTAACCGACAGTGGTACCTTCGTTGACCACGATAGGACCGAGAATCTGAGCACCTGTCGGGTACAGGGTATCGTCAGTCACAGTGATCGTGAGAGTCGGTGCGAGGTCGACGCCGTTCTCGGAGTAGTTGGCGGTGATGGTAGCAAAGCTGTCAGTGCGAAGACCATCCTTAGCCACGACCTCACCGATGGCTGATACAGGGAGTAGCGTGTCGTCGGAGCTCACCCAGGAATCGGCGACAACCATAGCTGTTGTGTTGTCCTGGTAGGTGACCTCGAGGTCCAGGTCCTGAGTGGAGCCTTCGCCCATGGTAGCGTTGCCGACAATGCGAGCAGACACCGGGTAGTTCGTGGTATCGAGCACGGTCAGCGTCAGAGTGTCCGACACGGTGTCACCAGACTGAGTGTAGCTAGCACTGATGACAGTGTCGGTGTTCGCGGTAACCTCCGAGGCGGTGAACTCACCACTGGAAGGACCGATGCTACCTGCGGACGCAGTATCATGAGACCAGTCGGACACGGAGACGAAGCTGGTGGTACCGTCGCTGAACTCGACTTCGAGTTGGTAGGTAACCACTTCACCTTCGTCGATCTGGTTCGGACCAACGACGGTAGCATTGACAGGGTACACGGTCTCGTCAGTCACGGTGATTTCGTAACTGGCGTTCACGGTACGCCCATTGGACGTGAAGCTAGCGCTGATCGTAGCGATCTCGTCCGCGTCGAGGTTGGTCGGGGCCTGAAGTACGCCGTCGGAAGACCCGATAACACCTGCGCTAGCATTGTCGATAGCCCAGTCGGACACCGCGACCTGGCTGGAGGTCTGGTCGGTAAACGTGACGACGAGGACGTATGTTTCCTCGGTGTTCTCGGCGACAACGACCGGGCCCTGAATGACCGCGCTCTCCGGGTACACCGTGGTGTCCACTACGGTGAGGTCGAGAGCATCGGACACGGTTACGCCGTTCTCGGTGTAGGTCGCGTTCAGGGTTGTGGTCTGGTTGTTCACCACATCCACCGCACTCGTGAACATACCGGTACTGCTGTTCAAGGAACCAGCGGACAGGTTGCTCGAAGTGAAGGTGGTGGGCGTAACACCGCGGCTGGAGCCGTCATCGTAGAACGCGGTGACGGTGAACTGGGAAGTGTTGCCACCTTCGTCGATGGAATCAACACCCGAGAGTTCAATACGCTCCAGCACGGCCACGACCGTGGTGTCGATCACGGTAAGGTCGTAGGTACCCTGATGCTGCTCGCCGCTCTCCTCGTGAACCCAGGAGGCTCGGATACGGACGACCTGATCACCTGACACGTCCGCTGAGGTGAAGACACCTGTGCTGGTGCTGATCGTACCTGCACCAGTATTGGCGATGATCTCCCACTCCGCAGCGATAGACTCGATGGTTGAACCGTCGGTAAACACGGCGGTAGCCGTGAACGGAACAGGAGTACCCTCTTCGACTTGATCGTCGGCGGGGCCGTTGATAACGATTTCTTGAACCGTCGGACCGTCATACACGATGTCAGCCGCAGTCGGGTAGCGCCAGATACCGTTCCATTCACCTTCTTCATCCCCAGGCTCGGTCAAACAGAGAATCTGACCTTCGGCGGGACTACCTCCTTCGCTGATGATGACGTAGAACTCGTTGATGCCTGTGCTGCCTGCCAGCATGGTGCTCGGAAGCAGGGGATGTTGGTGAGGGAGCGGCTGGCGCGGATTGGACATGCGCTCGTCGTTGTCACCTACCACGACAGGATCGTCAGGGTCACCAGCTTCGCGATTCAGAGAGAACAGACCGCGACGGGTAGGAGTGGCCTCCTTGACGCCGGGAACCTGAATCTCACCGAACTGGAAGGTGGCGCTCAGGTCCCAGAACTGGAGTTCCTCGGTGAAGTCTTCGTAGGTACGAAGCTCCGCCCAGGTGTTACGCAGTCCATCGAACGGTAGAGCGGAAGCACGGCGCAGGGCCTTGCGGTAGTTCGGGCTTTCGGGATCGGCTACGATCCATGTGACGTTTAGAGGCAGAGTCACGTGGTTAGGTTCAGCATGGCTGACCACCACGTAAAACTGCTCCTGGCCTACGTCGATCATAATGGTGACGGGGTTTTCGTAAGCGAGGTTACGCTTATCGGCAACCGCCATCAACCGATCGACGAATTGTTCCAGTCGATTCATGGGATGCTCCCTTATCAGCGGATGTCGGAAGTGCGGAGCTTGCGCCACTCAGCGGTGTTGGGTCCCGTTGCTACGAGGACGGCACCAGTCACAGGCTCGGCGGAACCTTCGATGGTGACAACACCTTCGGAAGTGCGAAGCTGTCGAGCGGGACGTTCCGGGTGCGTGTGGGCCAGAGGTTCGCGTGCATCGCTCAGGCGAGGGTCACCTTCGGCAACGACGACAGGATTGGACGCTACCTCGGCTTCAACGGACAGACGCGCGATGCCAAGCACGGAAGGCTGAGCAACGTCAGGACCTGAGTTATCGCTGAGCTTGTCCGTATCGTCAGCGTCATAATACTGATCGACGAACACTTCATCGTAGGTTTCGACGCGCTCCCACGTATGGGAGAACTCACCTGTAGGATCGGAGTCCTTGCTCTTACGGCGGAGAGCCTGGCGGTAGAACTTGTGCAGCGGATCGTACACGAACCACGTGACGTTCAGCGGGAGCACCAGAGTTTCGGGCTCGGTCAGCGCGCACACGATGACATGCACCGAGGCGTTGGTCGGGTGACTGAGCCGCATCACGATCGGGTTGTTCTCGTCGAGGTTCCGGACGTTGGATACGCGCTCGAAGTCCTCGATGAGATTTTGCAGTCGAAGTTCCATGATTAGCCTCGCGTTTGATTTGCTGCCACGACGTGCGCTTGATAGCACTGGTCGAGGAGAGTGGATACCGAACGGGCGATGGTTGCCGCCCGTGTCAGTCGTTGGATATCGGTCACGTTGCTTTCCTCAGATAGAGGGAGGACGATTATCCGCCCTCGAAAGTAGAACCTGTGGGCTGGACGTGAGCGGTCAGGTGAATCTGCTTGGCAGGAATCACAGGATCAGCATAGATGTCCAGAATGATGTCGCCGTTAGCGATGTTGTCAGCCTTATTGTTCCTCTCGTCGCAGATGACCTCGAACGAGTAAAGGCCGCGACCGTTGCGAATAGGCTTCAGGAAGCTCTCAGCGATACCGCTGAGTCGGGTACGCAGGAATGTATCGTTCGGATCGAACACACCAACGTTCGCCGCGGTACTGACGGACTTCTTGATGTAGTTGATGAGGCGGCGCACGTTGACGTTCGACAGAGCGCTGGCGTGAGACTGGAGAGTTTCCTGTCCCCAGACAACATAGCCACGACCAGGCATGAAACGGATCGGGTTGATCTGCGCACGGTCCAGAGCATCGCGTGAACCCTGATTGTACTTCTTGCGGATGCCCAGCACGGACAGGCCGCCACGACTCAGACCAGCAGGCGCGAACCAGAGAGCACGGTTGCTGTCGGTAGCAGCATAGGCTCCGGCAACCAGACCAGAAGGCGGAACAAAAATCTTCTTGTTGTTCGCCGTATCCCGAATCTGCACCCAAGGACCGTAGATAGCACCGTAGCTGGAATTGACGTTGAGGTCGTTACGGCGGTAGTTCACAGCATCCGCCACCTCGTAATACTCGTCGGGCATATCCAGAACAGCAGTCGCATCACCACGCCCTTCAGCTAGAGCGATCATGGTGCGGTGCACCGTCGGAGAAGCGTAGCCTCCGTTGATCAGGATGTTAACGTCGATCTCTTCCGGGTCCTCATACAGGGACCATGCTTCGGCCACCTGATCGTGGGTAACAGGGTCGCCGTCGGTACCTCCTGCCAGGAACTCGAACACGGTGTTGTAGACGCCGTACTCGGGACACTGCGCGTTGTTGCGCACCTTGATGTAGCGACTTCCGCTGTTCACCACGTCCTCGACGAACAAGGCACGGCCGGCACCGTCCACTTCACCCTGACGGCGGCTGACGAGGAACTTCTCGACCGGCAGGTTGTTAGGACCTGTGTAGTCGTAGTACACCTCGATGTAGAAATGGTGAGGATCGTGCCCTTCGCCGACAGGCAGGCCCTTGGGGTTGGAAGGCACGATACGAACAGAAATCTTGTTGTTCCACTCGCCGGGGTTATCAGCGCAGATGAAAAGCATGGTGCTCTCCAAATCCGCCTGCTCGGCAGAGAACGCCAGATTGTTCATCGGGTCGTCCACGCCTTGCGGGTTGTTCGATCCGTCATCGAAATTGGTCAGTGACATGATCGGGGTCGAAGCCTGCGGGTCGTCCACAGTCAGGTAGGCACCGGCGGTAAGCGCGCCGTTTACCACACGGGTGACATAGAGCTGGTTGCTCTTGCGGATGAATGCGTCGGCACAGTACATCATGTATTGATACCAACGGGCGCTGGGATCACCGAACGTCTGGGAAAGCTCAGCGGTGTCAGTAATCAGGACGCGCTTGCCAACAGGGCCTTTCCGTGCAGCACCGATGATAGCTCCGATGCTGGTGGACACCGCGGCGACGCGCTGAGACAGGTCCGTCTCATTGGGGTACACGCCCGCGCTGGGGTACACTGTATTCATTCTCGAAACTCCTTCTAGCGTTTCTTATAGATGGTCGTTATCGAAACTCGGCCAGTTTCGTCTCAGACACCACGCTCTAAATTATATTGTGAGTAGGTTGGACTGAGGACCGTAGACACAAAAAAGGCACCGACAGTTGCCTGAAGGTGCCAAATCACGCAGGGAATTTCGGGAACAAAAGGACAGAGTGTTACAGGTCGATACGGCGGCGGATGTCGCCCAGGATGCCGGACAGGCGCTCCACGTGTGCCCGACCGCCGCGAATACGCTCACGCATCACGCTAGTCTCCTCGCGCTTATCGGAGTTCGTACCTTCACCAACACCCGTCAGAGCAGGATTGAGGATCGGGCCCAGTTTTGTCTCCAGATGGCCGAGCTGATCTTCGAGTTCAGCGATGTCCACGAGAAGGGCTTCTAACTCCTGATAGGAGGACGCATTGACGACATTGCGAGGGTCGTTATCATCGACCGGAGCGGCTCCGCCTCGAACTCCCTCGGACAGAACACCAACAGAGCGAGAAGTGCCGGGCGCGGTAGTGTTGGGCATGGTAGACTCCTAGTTAACGATCATCGGGACGCCGTTGTAGGCGCGTTGCATCATGAAAGCCTCGAACGCAGCGTCATGGAGAGCGTTATGCGGAATCATTCCTGCAGGAAACGCGATCTTGCCATCATCCTCGACGCCGTGCTCCTCTAAGAATGTGCGGGAGCACCGAGGCTTGCGGTAATGCCAAGGGCTGGTAACCTCGAACTGCCAGAACAGGTCTTCCAGCTTGGCAATGTCAAACTGAGGGCCGCGGGCGTACCAGCGGGTGTTGTTGCGCTTCGTATTGTTGGCCCACATCATCTGAGTCATCAGGTCAGCCAACATTGCAGGCGACACGCCCTTATGGCTCAACTGGTCCTGCACGTCTTCCGGACGCTTGCGCCACCAATCCAGCGTGTCAGAGTCAGCTCGCCGCCCTCCATTCTTGGCTTGCTCCTCAGCACTGACGTACAAGATTGTACCTCGCTTAAGGAGGTCCTCGAACGTGTCCACTTCCTCCAGATCGAAGAACACAACACCGACGGATACGATCACAGCATCGGTACGGAGAGACATACTCTCCAGATCAATGGTTGCTACGGTACGGCTCATGAGGAGTCCTTAATACGAGGTGCGAACGCCTACGAGGCGCAGCGCGGTGAGCATGTCATCGAGACATTCCAGACGACCAGCGAATATCAGTTGCTGGTCGGTGTTGAAGATCAAGGCATCCCGCGTATCGTTGTCGAACGCCAGATACCCTGTAAGCTCATCATCCCGATACAGCTCGAACAGATGGGTTGACTTCGCGTGGCGAACAGACAAGAAGGCCGCGAACCCTGGGAAGATGTCGTGCATGTGATACTTACCGCTATAAGCACCGAAGATGCACTTGGCTCCTTTCAGGCGACCGATAGACGAGGCAGAGAAAGCCTTGCGATTGCTACCGTTGCGCTCCAGGTACTCGGTGATCGTCTCGAACATCGACTTGCCGCTGTACTCGCGCTGATGATACGGGTCCTCGCCGGGATTCTCCTCCATCATATCCAAGAGCTCCTGAGAGCCTTGAGAGAACACGACGGAGTCACCGAGAGCGCGCATCCCGATCTTTACGGTGAAGGCGGAGGAATCTCGCGTGTCCTTGACGGTGGTAATCGTCACCTCGGAGTCGATGTACTTGACGTTGGCGCCATGGATGTCGGCGAACGGGTGTTGGTCCTGAATGACATCCAGAATGCGTTTGTACTGCGAGATGGACAGCGTATCAGAACACAGAACAAGGCGGTCGTGCTTAACCATTTCCATCAGGTATCTCCGTAGTTGAATGAGACTGTGAACTCATAGCCGTCAGGGCCGGGAGGCGGCTCCGGGTCACCATTGCGCATACGCTTGATCTTGGCGATTTCCGAGCGGATGCCGTTGAGCATACTGTGACGCTCCTGCAGCATGTGCCGGAACACCTGACCGTAAATAGACTTGGCGCGACCACGGTTGCCAGAGTTGTGAAGCTCCATGACGTGGTAGACGACGTGCTCACGCAGTTGATCGATCTGCCGCTGCTGACCTTCCACCGTGTCCAGAAGGTACTCCAGGCGCTTGCGCTTCTCCTCGGCAATCTCATGGTCGGACTTGCCAGAGCGGAGCGCCATGACGGTAGCGTAAATCTCAATCAGGCGTTCGAGGTTGCGAGCCTTGTAAGCATCGGTCGCTTCGATAAACAGCTCGGTAAGCTCATCCAGACGGTCCTGTTCCAGACCCTTGTTCTTGTCGGGGTGGCACAGGTTACAAATTTTGCCGTAGATGTCCTTGGAGTTACGCTTTCGTGCCTTGCGCGCTTTCTTCTCGTCGTGCGATACGTCTTCCGGTTGTTCATCTTCTTCGCCTTCGGGAGCGCTCTCATCGCCTTCAGGATTGCCGAGAAGGAGCATGAGTTCGGTCTGAGCCTCTGCGATCTCCTCGTCGGCAGCAATGATGCCTTGGGCGACATTAGGAAACTGAGCGCGGTACAACATAGACACGCGCTCCATTTCGTTCTCGATGCTTTTACGCTTCGCACGCAGACTTTCCATCTTAGCGGACGTCTCGGCGATACGGTCGTCGAGGGTCTTCTCGTAGTCCGGATCGCCCGCGTAGAGCACAGGAAGGAAAGTCGGCACGGGTAGTTGAGCATGTTGGGGTACCATATAGGTATCCTTATAAAGGGTAGATAATCTTACGGGGTATTTTGTGTCGGCGAGCCAGAGTGATTGAATGGTACGTACCTTTGGAAACCCCATCCCAGAAGGCTAGTATCCGCTCGCTATCCGTCACGATGTCATGGTTACGAATGTATCCAGCCGCCCGTCCATGCTTTTCCCAGTCCGCAAGGTGCTCGGTCACAGGAATGTTGTTGGCTTTAGCCCAGCGCACGGACTCGCGATCTGGACCGCGGGCACCTCCGGAGATTATTTCGGTGATACCGTATGTAGCATGAACCCAGTCGAGCGTGCTCCAAACAAGCTCGTCATCCCCGAAATCCCGGCTGCCAACTACTCCAAGCCTCATGTTATAGAGCAGTCATAGACGAACAACCACTTGATGAATCCTGTCGGCTTAGAAACTAACTGGCCGACCTGCGTCTCTCGGTACGATATAACTTCATGTGTCTCGACCTGCGGAAACACACCCAGAAGGGTAGCCGTCGAACCTTTCAAGTCGGCAGGATTTGGACCGTCGTCCGTTACAAGGCTGCGACCGTAGTGGTGTATGAGGTCAAACCATGAAACGCAGAGACGGTCGAAGCGCGTACCGCGTCGAGTGCGACATTCAAGAGCGGTACCTGTCATCATAGCTGCGGATGGACCGTACTTAACGAGTCTGGACTCGATTAGACCTTCTGACTCGATGGAAATCCAGCCGGATGAACCGCACACCTCAACCTCTTCGCGCATACCTTCAATATACGGATCGACAGCGCGAAGCAGCTTGGAAGCATCCTTAATAGGGCTCAGGTCCGGCTCATCCCGTACGGAGAAGGGTTTACCGAGTAGCGCGTCCAACAGGCTAGATATGAATTTCATGGGTGGTTCCTTATTCTTGGTGCAGCGCGTCGCGCCATCCAAATTGAAGCTGTGTCTGGAGTTCGTTATGAAACAAGATGGAGTTAGCCACAACACCCGCGCTCTCCAACTCAGCCAACACTCGACGCAAGGCAAATCTGTCCTGTCCCTCCACAGGATAGATGGTGAGACTGAAACCTCCGTTGAGCTGGAAGTGGCAAAGCTCGCGAGTCTCAGGCTTGAGTAACCGAGGAAGTATTCTGGCCTCGATCGCGGAGCGTTGCTTTTCCTGCCAGTGCTTCTTCATACGAGGAGGCATGGGAAGTCTTGTAATGGTCATAGGTCCAGTATGCTCCCTTTCCCTTCGCGGTTATCCGCACCTATATAGTAGCCATAATCCATAGGCATGTGAAGCTTGGTTGCAAAGAACCACATAGGGTCGCAACCGCTTACCACGACGACGCGCGGAATGTGGGTGTTCTGTTCCAGAATATCTCGCACCTTCTCTATCTTGAACGAGGTGCTGTCGGCATCCACGTTAGATATGATCAACATGCTTGGATTATCAGGCAGTCCTTTATCACGCAGAGGGTCACCGAGCCCGCCGTAGACTTTGTGCCACAGAGGATAATCGCGAATGGCTAGTCGACCGCGCTTAGCCAAGTCTTGAGCCATGATTGCGCGATCCATAAGATTAGCGGCTAGCATCTTGGCCCGCAGGTCAGACGGAAAGCTACCTATGCCTATGACAGGGTGCCCGCGCAGCGGATTGGAAAACAATTTGGTCAGCGTCTTGACCTGACGCTTTACCGAGATACCTTTGGTAATGATCCCGGGAATATCAGGTTTCATTCGGACCGCAGCTATGTCGAACTCAAAAGCATTCCTCTGGCCTGCGAACAAAACACCATCAACACCCCGGGATCGCATTACCTTCTGTCGTTTGCCTTCGAAGCGGAACTTCAACTTCGGGGCTTTTAGTGGATTGGCGGACATGCGATCCTCAAATATACAATGCGCTATTCGTTAGCTGATGCTCTCTATTTACACTTACGCACGGCTTATGGACCCAGCATCCTGAAACTTCTCCTCCACGTTGGAGTACACCATGTAACGCCCGTTGACGATATAGCAGTCGGCGTGCTCAGGATCGTCAGGAAGATCGTCCAGACTCGACAGTACGGCGATGAAGCTGATGATGGACGCAGGTTCACCCATCGCACCCATAGCGCCAGGAGGTCCGTTGAAGCCGCGAGGCCCGCGGAAAATACCGAGGCGAAAGAGAGCGAGCATCACTATGAGCAGGACGCTGTTGACGATGAGGAGGATGACGGATGCGGCGTACATGAAGGTGGGCAGTTCCATGATTTTCCTTACTGGTCGTTGTCAGGTGCGGGGAAGAAGTCGCGCAGGTTTTCCATGTCCGTTTCGATCACATCGCGATACGGATAGTTGGACACTAGCACGCGATTGATAGCGTTTTGTATATCACCGTCATGCCGTATAACCCAAGGAGGATTGATCGGCCCTCTGTTGAAGAAGGCGACGAGGTTAACGATGTCCGCGCTCGGAGAGTCGAGGTCGGCACAGAACGTATCCAGCAGTTCTTGCAAGCTATGCACGATGCGAGGGTCCATAAGAGGACCTGCGTCCGTGCTGATGAAGAACAGAGGAGGGCAGCCCGGTGCAAACCAAGCTTGGACCTCTCTAGTGTTTTGGTCGAGGATAAACACAGAATCTCCTTAACGTCCGAAGAGGCCGCTCGCCTTCTTCTTTTTGGGTTTGGACTTACGTTTGCCGCCTTGATAGTTCTCGTCGGCGTCATAGTCGATCTCGATACCGCTATCCTCCTCAAGACTGCGGCGCCCTGCACCTTGCAGCTCAAACATTTCGCCTGCACGCTCGCGAGCGGTGTCGGTAGGCGCGTGCTTGAACTTCATGGAGGACTTGTAGGTGCTAACGAAGCAGCCTAGGCTAAGGCCGATCTCAGGATCGACGAACATACGGATCAACGGCTGTCGCTTGTTCTCCATCGGCGTCAGGATACGAGAGGACTCCTGCTTCCAGTTCGGCTCGTTGCTCATAGGCACGATATAGTACAGGCAGGACCAACGGGGGATGTTGATACCGAGCTGAATGATACTGCGGATACCGACGACTACACGTACCTTGCCTTCGCGAGCTTCCTCAATGATCTTCTCGCGTTGCTCCTTGTTGCGCTTGCCTCCGCCGCCGACGAAGCCTTTAGCCACCTCGTCACCTGCAAGATCGTTGATGCGCTTGACGAGGTCCCAGACGTGCTCCTTGAACATCACTGGGATGACGATGCTGTGGCCTTTCGATAAGTCCTTGAGGACGTAGGACAGAATCTCGTCCATACGTTTCTCATGCTTGGCGAGGAACTGGCAAGCATAGGTGAATCCAGCAGGACCTCGGAACTTGCTGCGCGACTTCACATAGTCGCAGACGTGGACGACGAGCTTTGGAGTGAGCTGGTCGATCTCCACACGGGCAGCCACGGGACCGATAATCTCCGCTGATACGATGTGGCGACCGTCTTTCCGCTTATCGGTACCCGTCACACCAAACTTCACGCGAGCAGGCCAGCGGTTGATGACGCGGGCGAACTCGTTGGCGTTGGCCTTGTGTACCTCATCGACGCCGACCGTGCCGAAGTTCTTGATGGCACGCTTAAAGCGTTCCTGCCCATTTTTCTCGCTAACGAACTGTTGGTATGTACAGACCGCGATCTGGAGCGTGTCGAAGTCCTCGATCTTCTTCGGGAACCCGTACAACTTCACGCCGTACTTCTTCTCAAGATGCGGAAGGTTGGTCAGCTCCTCGATGTGTTCCACGAACTGCTGGAGGAACTCATGCTGGTTGGCAAGCAAGATCATCCGGTATCCGATACGCACCGCAAGGTGCAACATCGTCGGAGTCTTACCCGAGCGGGGTGGTGCCACGATCAGGCCGTGCTTGTAGTCCCACCAAGCGTTCTCAGCCTCTTCCTGGTAATCGCGGAGCTTGAAACTCTTGCGGAGCTTAATAGGATAATCGAACTTGGGCTTCTTCCGCATGTCGATGATCTTGTAGTCGGACATGTCGAATCCGACCTTCCGCTCCACTTTCAAACGGTCGCCCAGAGGAAGACCTACATACTCGATGCCGTTCTTGAACGTGGTGTTGCAGGTAGCAATGGCGCCCTTGAAAGACAAGCACTGGTCACACTCGAAGTTGTGACGCAGTGGACGATTCGGGCACCGCTTGCAATTCTTCTCATCATACATGTAGTGAGTGTAGGCGTTTTGGGCGGCCTCTACATCCACAGTATCCGCCGGGACGTATATCTTGTCCCGGACGATGATGGTCTCGTCGTCATAGTCGTGTTTAGGCACATTGGGTCCCTATGGTTCTTAGGATGAATATGCAACGTCTTTACAGTGCGCTACATCACCTCGCGGCGACCAGCAGCCAGCTTGATGGCTTCGATAAGATTACGGTGCATATAACCGGCTTTGTCGATGTCCACCGTAGCCAGCTCGGCGGCCTCCTTGATGCGAGCCACGCGGTCGATGTACTTGTGGTACTTGGACATCACATGGTGGCTGATGAAGTTGGTGCGCTCCGCCTTGGTTCGGATGGGAGATAGCTGGTCAGCGTACTCGATCATCAGGTAGCCCTCCAGGTTCTCCAGCGTGTTCTCCAGATTGCGCTTCGCGTGGATACACGACATCAGGAGTTCGGTAAGGCGGGAACGGCTGGCCTGATCGTTGAGCATGGCGTCGGTAACGTCCTGCACGAACGTCTCGCTGCTCTTGTCCAAGTGTCGCGTCTTCCGCGTCATGTGGATGCGCTCGATCTCCTCGTACATTTCCCTGATAGGAAGGTTGTACTCGGCAAGTTGCTCGAACGCGCGGTCCAGTTTCTTGACGCGCTTGTCCTTTTGGATCAAGCGCTTGATCCGCAACAGGTCTTGTTTATCTGCCATGGCTAGTCATCCAACACTACGAGTTTTGAATCGGATTCACCGACGTTGACCAACAGGGTATCGGCACTATCCCGGTACATGGACACGCTATACTTGTCACCGGAGAACGGGAATGGAGAGAAGTCTCCAACGGTAGCCTTATCGCCGTCGATCACCATGTGATTGGAACCTATGCGGAACTTGTCTTGATTGACGACGAAAAGGAGGCCGTAGACGGTGCCTCCCGTGTTGGTGATGTTGTATAGAGTGGAGTGTTTGGTGCTTCTGATCGGATTCTTGTAGTCGATCTGGAGAACGGAAGCTACCACGTTGCGGAAAAACACGGCGACGTGGTACTCGCCTTGCGGACCCGCCCCCAACTCCTCGAAGGAGTTGAGAGCGTTCGGGCTATACTCGAACGGGTCGACCAAAGAATGCAGGAAGCTGATCTTCCCTTTATTCTTCATAGTACGTACCTACCAGAAAGGACTTGGACGTCTCGGTAGAACCGGAAATCATGAAGCAGGAAGACACGCCCTTGTTCCTCTTACTGAACAGGCGCATCGGAACCTCCTTACGATCACGCACCTTGCCAAACAGGTCGGCGAAGATGCGAGGGTCAATCATAAAGGAGACCTTGTCCATACCGTCGATGCTCACTTTCTTCGACTTGAACCCGTCACTGATCTTGCCGCTCTCGGTAGCCAGCGAAATACCGACTGTGCCCGACTTCTGGACTGTCAGGCTGAGGCGCGTCTCGTCGTCCGCTATGGTGAACATGTTGTCCACTGTGCGGATAGCCTCGGCGTTGAACTTCAACTGGACCAGCGGGTTCTTGAGGGACTGAATGTACCCGGGCACGCGGTCGAAGTAGTCCTCGTCTACCTGTACAGGAGGCAGGGTCACCATGTAGGTCTTGCCCACAATGCGGAACTGCTTGTTGTCGAGGAAGAAGTCAGCATCTTCCTTCTCGTCGGAGATAAAGCGGTCGATCAGCTTGAAAGTGTTGACAGGGATCGCCAGCTCGAAGTCGTTGGCGTCCTCCACCTGAGCCTTGTAGTAGGACATGTGGAAGTTATCATGGGCCGACACGTCGAGCGTATTCTTCTTGACGCGGATGGCGCAGAGGATTTGCTCGTCGTTATAGAAGTCGCGCAGGTCCGCGCACTTCACGCCCTTACGAATCTCCTCCAGCAGCGACCCGCTCATGGAACTGGCCTTAGTTTTGGACTTAGGGTTAAGCATCCGCTCGATATGAGGAACGTGATCATCGGTGACGGCAATGGTCTCGATGTTGGCACTGTACTTGCCCTTGATAGCCTTGAAGTCGAGCTGGCCCTTGTTGAAGCTGAACTCCAGCTCTTTCCTGTTCTTGATCAAGCCTTGCAAGATGCCAGGAGTGAAGCCGAGGATGCCATCCTTCTCTGTTTCGACATTGGGAACCTGAATGATGATGAATGTCTCAGGCGAATAGCCGATGACATACAGGTTTCCCTTGCTGGACAGGATGAAGTGGTGCTTCTCGCTATCCGCGCTGTTGGAAAAGGAGCTTACCGTCAGAGCCTTGGTAATAGCACCTGACAACTTAGAGGACTCGCAGACGAACCCGAAGCTAGCGCCAGTCTTGATTGAAATTTTCTTGAGCATTACTGCCTATCTCCTTAATGGTACGTCTCGGTGCGATTCAGTATTCCGATGAGGCGGGAGCCGGGTTTGGGTTCCAGCGCGTCACAGCGGTAGAATTTGATCTGGAGTGTGCCGTCTCCACGAGCCTTCTTACTCAGGTCCTCGTCTTCGACAAAACAGCAAACGACCCTTATCTTAGGATCGCGGGCCTTGAACCCATTTTTCTCCAGTTGTCTCTCTGCGTGTTTATTTACAGCGTTCTCCAGAGTCTCCAAATACATGTCGATACGGCTAGTGTCTATAGTATCACCGCCGTTTTCCCGCGTAACGCAGGTCTTCATGCACAGGCGAGGAGAGTCGCGGATGATTCGCGGAACTTCGGTTTCGTCCAACCCAGTGAGCTGGAAGAAAGTGGCGAGAGGTCTATCAACCTCGACGCCGAATCGAATCAGTGCCATTATTGTTCTCCGACTGTTAGGCCGCCTTCTTTCTCTCGGTGACAACCTTGTGCTTGTCTTTCTTGGAGCGAGGGTCTTTCTTCATACCCTTGAGCTTCCAACCGAGATTCCAGCACTGCTTCTTAGCCCAATCAGGCATCTGGTCGTACTGCTGGTACATGATGTCGTCGTGCATCGTCTTGACCTTGGCCTTATATTCCCACTCCTTGTGAGTCTTGGCCGTACCCTTGATGATCTTGGACAGATGCTCCATGCTGTAATCCCAACCCTCGACATCACGCTCGTTGGAGCCAATCTCGAAGTCGATCTCCAGCGGAACATGGAACTCCATACCGTGACGCTCGTAGGACACCTCTGCAACGGCGGCGGTGAGACCTTCCTCGATGATCTTGATGGCTGTCCAGAAGTCCTCGATAGCACAGCTAAAGATGATGGAGTCGTGCACCGAGTTAGCCTGATAGAAGTCAGGGTAGTGACCGGTCTCCTGCAAATGCTCGAAGCGTAGGCGTTCGATCTGGCGACTACCATTGATCAGGAAGTCGGAACCCATACCCTGAATAGGACTGTTCACGCTCTGACGCTCGTTACGCGCCTTGCACGAATCAGCATTCGGAGCATCGTCGGGAATCAACAGACCCCAAACGTGACGGCGGCGACCGAGCGGAGACTCGACGTATAGGTGATTGCGAGCAAACCCTTTGATGTCGTCGAACCACGATACACCGACCGGGTACTTCTTCTTGAACTGTTCGACCAGCTTCTCGATGACGGCGAGCGGTTGGCCTGTCGATTCAGCCAGACCTTTCAGACCCTGCTGGTAGATCAGACCGAAGATAACCTGCTTAACCGCGTTACGAATCGGCTTGTCCACCTTCTCGATCGGTACGCCGAAGAAGTAACTGGCGTTGATCTTGTGAACGTCGCCCTCGAGGTCGATCTTCTTGAGGAGGCCAGGATCAGGTGCCAGCTTGTAGCGCTGGCGCATGTCCATACCCTTACCAAACAGGTTGGCCACATCTTTATCGCCTGTGAACAAGGACCAACAGCGCACCTCGTGCGCAGCATAGTCGACCTTGATCATGATGCGACCTTCCTCGGTGATGAACAGGCGCTTGATATGCTTGCCTAGTTCGGACCGAGAAGGAATCTGGTGAAGCGAGGGCTTCTGGGCTGATGTACGACCCGTCACAACGTCGAGGAACTTGAAGTGAGGACGGATGCGACGGTCGAACCGCATGTCCTCGTCTTCTCCCCAGTTCTTGATGAAGGACTTGACGTAGGCATTGAACAGCTTTTTGGCTTTCTGGAGCTCGGAGTAGAGCTTGACCTCCTCGACGTCCGAATACTTCTCCTGAAACTTCTTGTCGATCTTGCCGTGCCCGGACTTACCCTTCTGCAACGGCTTGAGCTTGAGGATGTCGAAGAACAGGAGGCGCTGGTGGTCCTGCTTGCCGATGTCGAACAGGTCGAAGGTGGACTTGCCCCACAGGCCGACAGTCGGAGCGCCTTTCTTCTTACTGAGTATCTTGTTGGCTTTCTGGACGCCTTTGGTATTCTTGAGGCGCTCCTCGATCTTGAGCATTTCCGCACGGATCGGACTGTCCTTCGTCTTGAGGTAGAACAGGTACTCGATGTCCGTGTAGGCGCCGTTGTACTCGAACGTAGAGAACGAGTGGAGCATGTCACTGATCTGCTCCGATACGATGGACTCGTATTTCTCGTATTCGATGTCGGCCGCCCGCTCCATCTGGACCCGCATGATGTGCAGCGGTATCACAACGTCCAGCGAACAGTATTCCAGGAGCGCGTCGTTCAGGTCGGCGGAGACAATGGTCTTCCTGTTCTCCTTGCCGAACTCCGCCTCGTAATACGCAGGGCACCCGTACTGCATACTCAGGTTGAGCAGGCTGTAGTAATAGTGGCCTGTGACGCCGCTAAGGAACTTCATGTTCTCGTCGAGCGCGAACTCGGCGGCGAACAGGTCCCACACCTGCGTCTTGAAGTACCGGATGCCGAGGTTCTTGCGGAGGACCGTCAGATCGAACGTGGCGTTGGCGAATACGTGGTACTTGTTCTCGTTCTTCACCTCGAAGAACTTGCGGAGCTTCTTGGCGATGTACTCCAGCTCTTGCGCGGTGAACGGGCTGTCCTTGTGGAAGTACGGTAAAACGAACGCACGCTTGGTACTACAGGCGAACTGGAGCGTCAGCATCCTGTTAGCGCGCCTGTTTAGGTTCTCCGTCTCCGTGTCGATTGCCACGTACTTGGCCCGCAGCAACTTCTTCAACATCTTATCGAACTTCTCCACGGTGTCGATAAGTGTTGTCTGGTAGTCGGGCCGCTTCGGTATGCGGTACTTGAGCTTGCCGTGTAGGCCGTTCACGAGGTTACGTGCCACGTAACCGGCGAGCGCCATCTCGCTACCCTTGCCAGCGTCGTTCACCAGCGTATTCAGGCTGAGGGAAGGCACATGCTTGAACTTGTGCTTCTCGCCCTTGTGCTTGATGGTGGTCGGGGTCGGGACGCCGAACAGATGGTGCAGCTTACCGTTGTACTCGTTGATCTTGGTGCCATTCAGCGCCTTGTAAGGATCAGGGCCGAAGGTGATCACCGTGTCGGGCTTGTACTCAGCAATGATGTGGTTGAGACGTTTCCGGAATTCCTTGTGGGCTCCCTCCTTGAAGGCAGGGCTCTCACCAGAGGTCTTGAACGCATGATAGGACACCGCTAGCCAGTTATAGCTGTCGAGTGTCCTTTCTTCACCGTAAAACTGATTGGATACCTGGAGGATGCGTTTGAGCAACGTCCCTGTGGCACCTGAGAGAATACGACCAGACTTCAGGTCCTCCGTAGGCATGTAGTCCAGCACAAGGAGAATCTTCTCCTTAGACTTCGAGGTCTTATGCTTGGCCAACTGCACGTAACTGAAATCGTTTTGGAGATTCCGATACGATGGGGAGAACCTGTAGCTCAAGTCTACATACTTGGGCTTCTTCATAAAATGGACTCCGAACAAAGCGTGTATCGCTTATGCCAGATATTTACAGTTCCATAGACACGAAAAAGCCCCGAAGGCACTAGGCGATCGGGGCTTTTCCTTAGGCTTCATTGGGACGCTGCTCGGAATTGAGGCGCGTGATAAAGGCGTGCGCGTGATTCCACCACACACTGTTGATGTAAGGCTTGTGGAGCTTGCTTACTCTCCAGTAGCCTCCTATCAGGACGATGTGTGGCTTGTGCTTGCGGAGCGGGGTGATGCAACTGTTATCGAACATAGCGGCCTCGTACTTCAGGTATCACTATGTCTTTACACCGTGTAGCAACACCCGAGACGTACCCATCATGATTCCTTCTTTAAGGAGGATTGGATGAATTTGGTGACATTCTCCGAAAGCTGAGGGCCGATACGTATACCAACCAACGTTGACTGATCGAACAGAGCCAGCGTGGGAACGGTACGAATACCAAACTTGGCGATAGTCCTCGTACAATCGACGGCAGGTGCCGTATAGATGTCGATAGAATCGTCCCGTTCAGCGATACCTTCGACGACCTTCTCCATTAGTTCAGAGTGACCGCTCCAGTGCGCACTAAACAGGACGAGAACAGGCTTCTCCGAAGCAAGCGCCTCCGAGAAGTTGGAGTCTTTCAGTTTAGTTACCATAGGCCCTTCCGGTTAGCTTTTCCCAGAGCGAATGACGAGACGGCCTTTGCTCTTGCCTGTGGTTTGAATGGTGATGTGGCGATTGGCTCCTGTTAGAGCGATGTTCATGTACGTGAAGGAGCCTCCAACACCTCGCCGGCGCGTCTTACTGCCTCCTTTCCGATAGTCGATCTTCCACCCCGCATTCTGGAACGTGTCCTTGATAGTGCGGATAGTCTTAGCATCGACAGCAGTTGTAGCGACCCAGTCGGAAGGAGAACCAGCAACACGCTCCAACTTCAGGCCGAATTTTTTGAGCGTAGGCGTAATATCCTTCTCGGCGATACGCTTCAGGTTCTCGCCCTGCTTGTCCTGCTTGGCTGTCTGGCCCTGCGGAATCTCCAGCCCAGGATGCTTGCTGGCCTTGGTCTGCGGCTTCCGGGCAGCTTTCTTGCGGCGAGAAGATGACGGCTTAGAGACAGGGGCTTTGAACCCGAGCGCAGGCCAATACTCACGGTCGATGACATCGAGCACAGGTTCCCGCACGGCAGTGTCTGCGGTCTTCAGGGTGTGACCAGCGGACTCTAAGTCGTTATCTCGCAGGGACTCGACGACGGAGCGAACCACTTCCTTATCTTCACCAGAGAACTGGCGGAGGAGCTTGTTCACTTTGGTGGCCTGAGTTCGCGCCTTGGCTGCCTGGGACTTACCGCGAGTCTTAGCAGCCGGCGTTTTGGTCTTAGGCTTGGGTCCAGGCTTCTTGTGGCCTTTGGGAGGCTGACCGTCGAACTCGAACACGCCAGGATTCACGTCCTTGCCGTCAATCTTGCCTGAGAACCCTTTGGATCGACGCACCACCTCCTTAGCTTCCTCGGCACTCAGCTTGAACTGAATGGTGAGGTCGTCCTCGTCGATAAGGAAGAAGTCGTTACGGTAACGCTTCAACCCGAACTTCTCACCCTTGCTCAGCTCCACCTCGAAGGTCTTGTGATGGTTGTCGAGCTTCACCTTACCGCGGGTAATCTGGTACCAGGCGTACTTGGTCGGGTCCTTCTTTTTGGCGGAAGCCAAGGCGAAGAAGGCTTCTCCATAAACACGTACTGTCATTGCTGCTTTCTCCTATGCGTATTTGGCCACGATCTCTACTAGAGTAGGGCCGCTACATTCGATCTTGAACGCCACCCACGGGTTCTCCCAGTCGTAGTAGGCAGGAGCATTGATCTCGCCGTGGTCCCACTTGTGCCAGATAGCCTTCCCCTGACGGATGCGCTCAGGAGAGCTGACAGTACGGTACAGCGTAGCGGTACTTCCTACGGAAGGTGCGACGCTGACGGTACACCACTGGAAGCTGTGCGGAAGCAGGATGATCTGTTCCACGCCGTCTTCCGGCTTCACCTTGTAGCGGATGGGAGCGCGGAAGTCTTGCGGAATCGCTTGGGTGCCAACACCGTTTGAAGGCGGCTTAGCACCGAGAATGTTGACGGACATTGGATATACCTCTTAGAAATGTCGGATGAGGGAGAGCTGGTGATGAATGTTGTCAATCATCCTGTCCTGCTCGTCTCTATCCTTAGTCGTGAACTTGTGCGGACGCATGGACTTCAGGATGCTCATAACGTTCTGCACGGAACCGAGTTGGGAGACGTGTTCCCACTTGAAGATGGAGTAATCGCCCGTTAGATCAACGGGGCGCACGCCCAGCTCAGGCAAGGAAGACGTGTCCACCTTTGGACCAGCGAGCATCAAGTGGCTATTACCGTCCTTAGAGACGTGCATAGCGACCGCCCCGGTACGATGTTCGTACTTGGGACGATTGCTGCGGACATGCCCGTTGAACCCTTCCATAACGGTGTCAAGGAAGTCGTAGGAAAACTCATGGGACATGTAATCCCCGAGCAGGTCGACGAACGCACGAATGTCCCCAATGTCGATCAGGATGTTGTGCTGTCTGCGGTACCAGTCGAGCAAGTCGTACATGCGTCGAATCTGGTTTGCCAACACCGTAGCTTGAAGCTCGTCGTCAGGCAGGTGGCTCAGGTGCTCCTTCTCTCCGTTCAGGCTTGGAAACTCGAAGAACTGGAGCTGATAAGCCCAATCAGGTGCGGTCGTTGACGCACGGCGAGGCATACCTGCTCCGAATCCGAAGTAACCGAGATAGTCCGACGTGAACTCCGTACTCTTGAAGTCATCATCGTTCTCGAAGTGGGCGAACAGGTAGGCATCCTCGAACCGACTAGCGCGTACAGCAAAAGCGGACAGTTCGATATTGAGCATGTTATCCCCGCTTCTTTTTCTTCTTGCCTGTGAATTGAGGAACGGGCGGCGCTTCTTCCTGCTGAGGCTCAGGAGAGTAGGAAGGGACGCTGTTCGGTTCGGGCTGTTCACTTGCAGGCTCGCTAGTGTCTTCCTGTTCCGGCTCGGACTCAGAGGCGGAGTCCTGAACAGTATCAAGCTCCTGCGGAGATTCGGACTCCTGATCCGCCTTTGAGGTCTTCATACCTCGGCGCAGAAATCTCTCCTCTTCCTCATAGGTCAGGTCCGCCATTGTAAGCAGGCGTTCAGGACGCTTGACGAAGATGCCTTTCGGGAATGGATCGCGCTCGCCGAACGGAAGCCCGTTGTTAGGAAGCGCTGGGATGAACGAGCGATCGGCCTCCCACTTACGTTTGGCCGCGATTGACTCCGGGCCCCAGATGCCGTCACACCGGTGGCGGTAGAAGCCCAGCTTTGCCATGATGACCTGCTGCCGTTGCAGTTGAGGCTTGCGAGTCTGCATAATGAATCTCCTTGTTGACTACATAAATTACCTTTCTAACCGGGCCGTATTGAGCAGTTGGCCGATCAGAGGCTTGATAAACTTCTCGGGATAACTGCGGCTCGCCATAGTGTCCGAGTTCACGGGGATGACCTTGATGAAACCTTTGCCTGAGTCGGACAAGCGGTGGAGGCGACTGTACTGGATGGAATGGTCGCCGTATACATCGTGAACGACGGCCAGATCATCGTCGGAATATACGCGGCACAACGTCGCTCTGCGGAACAACATTGTGCGGACGGAACAGTGCATATAGACGCAAATACCTTGCACGCCTTCTGCGGTAAGATACTCGCCCAGTTTGTATGCGGAGCGAGCATCGCTGATCACCACAGGAATCTGTCCTGCGCGTGGAACCAGCGCATCCTTGTCGAATCCATAGAGGTGCTCACCGAACGTCGTTATGGCGATCAACCTGCCTTCATCCCGCATAGACTCGAACGTTTCTCGATCAACTGTGGTGTACGGAAGGTGCTCATCGGCTTCATTCCGTTGTGTGGTCACAACTGGAACCGATATGGCGCCGTCTACGTGAGACACTATAGCGTTAGCCATAGTGAGGCGGCCGCTGTACGCGGGACCTGTTACAACAATAACCATGGTTGGTCTCCCGAACTGCAAAAAAGGGGGAGAGCGATTGCCCTCCCCCCTGAGTGCCGATCTATTTCTTGTTGGAAGAAGCGCGGAAACGAATGCTGGTTATCTCCTTACTGAGTTCTGCCTCGTTCTCGATAGTGAACCCGGCCTTCTTGAGGTCGCGCACCTTAGCACGCAGGTCCTTCTTGGCGGAGGCGAAGTACAGGAGGTGACCATCGCTTTGCTGCCACTTGGTCGCTGCGCCCGGCACCGCTTTCCCGACATGCTTGCGAATTGCAGGGTTCGTCTTGAGATCGACGGCTACCTGCAGCTCATTAGGCATGACGATTGGGTACGGGCGAATCTCGTTACGCTTTTGGACGGGCCGCTTCCGAGTTGCGAAGAAGTACGGCAGTGACCGTTGCGGAGCGAGCTCCATGCGGTAGACGCCTTTGGGTCCTTCCTCGAACGCATCCTGAATCTCATCCAGACGCCCTATACTAGCGTTGGAGAGCTGGAAGTGATCCTCAAGGTAATCAAGAACCTTATCGAAGCGGCTGTACCGGTCCGCCGTCACGTAGGCGTACGGGCCTGTAGGCTTAAAGCCGAACTTCTTGAGGCGCTTGGCATCCGCAGCATCGCCCTTGAGTTCAAGAGTAAGGTACCCGTGGAAGTACGCAGGATGTAAGGTGATGGACATGTCCTCGTCCTGCTCATCCATGCGGCCCCGCTTAATAGGAGGCACGTCCTTAACGCGCTTGATCCCTTTGTTGACCGGCTGGCCTTCCTCCAGGTTCTTGCGGCGCTTACGTCCGTCCTTCGCGGCTTCCTTGCGAGCTTCCGCCTCCTTCTTCATCTTGCGACGACGACGCTCCTCGCGTACCAGCTCACGTTCCTCTTCCTTGCGACGTTCCTCCTCAGCAGTGCGCTCACGCTTACGTTCGGCCTCGCGGGCAGACTCCGCCTGACGTTGGGCTTTTCGCTCCTCTGTCTTGGTGGTACGGAGGTTGTTAACGTGGAAGTCGCGCTTCGCAGTCTTGGCATCCAGCTTGGTAGGCATGAACACCACACCTGTGTCACTGAACGAAGGAAGAATCTCGTTAGTGCCTGCCTGCTTCACCACGAAGCTGACGATCGGGTTGTCAGGATCGACGACCTTACGTCCTTGACCGTCCAGCACGTCCTCCTTCTTAATGGAGCCACCGCGAGTCTTGACCGGGTGTCCTTCCTCGTCAAGGACAGCACGCTTGAGATAGCGCACGCGCACCTTAGCGATACGGCCTTTACCGAGGTCGGTGACGACAGGCATGCCTTCCAGCTTCGTCGGGTCCTGCGCCAATTCACGGTGCTGCTCGTTGCGGAGCATGTTACGCAGAGAGACGAGCTGTAGCCCTTCCGGGTCTTCCGGCTTCTGGTTCGACACGAAAGGAGTCTGGATTTTCGCAGACCCAGGAACCTCAGGCTGCGCTTCCAGGTCCTTCATGGTGTGATCCATGTTGACCCGCATTTCATGGAACTCCTCACGCTGAATCCCGTTCAGGGTAGCGTAGGCTTCCACGTACTCGCTAAAGTCTTCCAGTGACGCACGCGAACGCAGAGTGTCGAGGCTCATCCGAATCTCGTCCAGCTCAAACTCGCTGAGGACGTCGTTGTAGGTCTCGTTCTCCGCCTCGTCGAACCGCGCCTTGTTGAAGATTTTGGCGATGAGTCGAGCCTGTTTGGCAACCTCCATCGTAGAATCGCAGAGAATCCAATCGAGGAAGATCGCTTCACGCGACAGCTCGCCGGGCTTACCGTTCTTCACCATGTCCTTCTGAGCGCTTGGATCAGGACGGAAGATACGCGAGGACGACTGGTCCAGATCGCCGGGCGCCCACGGACTTTCGACACGGATGATGCGAGAGGCCAACTGCATGTTGTGACCTTCCGCGATACCCATTTCGTTGGCGACCAGAATCTTGGTCTTGGGATCGTTCAGGAACGAATCCAGATTGCCCCACTTGTCGTCTTCTTCGCCAGTGAACTTCACGGCAATACGCTTGTAGTGCTCGGGAAGCGCGGCGAACACACCATTGACGCTGTTGGTGTAACGGCAGAAGACGATGACCTTGCCTTCAGGTTCTTCCTTCCAGGTCTCCGTATCCTCCTCAGGAGACTTGCCGCGAGTCGTCTCGGGAAGGTCGCCAGGAGTAGACGTGGACTTGTCGAGCTTACGGCTGAGGTACAGCTTGCCGTTGTGTTCGAGGAGCGTGTACTCCTTGTAGACCTTGTCCTTACTCCACTTCTCAGGATTGAAGTGCTTGTCGATCCGATTGGCGATGTAGCGCGCCTTGGTGGAGTGGTAGTCCTGAACACCGGCAGCACCGAAGATGTCCGGAGCCAGAGGATCGGCCATCGGGTTGGTAACGAGGCGCTCGATACGAGCCAGATAAGGACGGAGCTCAGCAGCATTGAGCATGGAGAGTTCTTCGTTCTCCTCCATCTCCATGTTACCTTCGCTGGCACCTTCATCCTCGCCGCCTTCGTCCTCGTCATCCTCACCCGCGCTGCGACGAGACTTGGCCTTCTTGAGAAGCTGCTCCAGTTCCTCGACTGACTCCTGCAACACCGCATCGTAGAGCTGCTTGTGCATTTCGCCGAGCTGAATGTCCTCGGGACTAGCGTTACCGTCATCGGACGGGACCATAGGCACCGCGATGAAAGTCTCGATAGGAGAAGGCAACATGAAGGCCCACTCCTTCTTCTTCATCGTGATGACCGAGGCGTAACGGCTGAGCTTCTGGCGAGCACGCTGAGGGCTGTCCACTTCCCAGACAGGAACCTCATCGCCGTTCATTTCGATGCGGCGCTCCACAGAATCAGCGACTGAGGCGTTGGACACTTCACCGTCGCGGAAGATGTGGCCGTTGCACAGGCTGGCTTGACCCACGATGTCATCCACACGGTTGCTGATGAGCGTACCAGTGGCGAGGCGGATGAACCGCACGTGGGAAGCAGTGGTGAGCTGCTTGATGGTCTTGTGGCGTTGAGAGTTCTTATTCTTGAGCTTGTGCGATTCGTCGATGCAGATATAATCGAAGGCAAACCGCTTCATGAACTCAAGGTTGTTGGACACGCGAGAACTATGGGTGCCGAACACCACAGTCTCGCGCCGAGAGGTCAGGAAGTTGAATCCACAAACGACGATGGTATTCACCGGCGCCTCACGGATCAGTTCCTCCAGCTTCTCATAGCCCCACCGATTGATGACGTGCTTGTTCACCGGGATCATGTTCCACTTGGTCCCGGTAAAGATTTTCATGTCATCGACCCAGTTCTTAATCAGGCCGTCCGGACACAGGATGATGGGCTTGACGTTCTTGCCGCCGATCTCATTGAGTTCGGTGACCATCGAACCAATGTCGGTAACACCGAGCGTAGTCTTACCGCCGCCAGGTGCGATGTCGAGGATGGAGAACTTGGGACGCTTACGGAGACTCTGATGTGCGCGCACTTGGTGCGGGAACATCTGGGCGCCGTCCACAGCACCGGATACGCGAATGTCGCTCTCGTCCAGTGAGTCGTCAGCCCGATTGGCCTCCATCATTTCATCGGCTTCGCGAAGAATCTGCTCGGCGTTCGGCACGTACTTGCTGAACAGGACCGCGAGAGGCATGATACGCTTGGACACGGATGAGAAGTTCGGCTTGCTCAGCGTGTTGTAGGCGTTGGCCTGAACCGGAGGCTCGATGCTGAACAGGTCCTTCAGCTCGACCTTGGTTAGGTGCTCCATTGCCAGCTTGAAGACCATGCCGCCGACGTAGTTGTAGAGGTTGCCGAAGTCGGCCGCAGGACTATTGACAGGGTTGAAGTAGTGCGGATGCTCGCGCATCTGCTCCTCGATTTCCCCGTAGCTGGCACCCTCGTTCTCATCCGCGATCATCTGACGGAACATAGGACCGCCAGCACAGTGCAGCATTGTCTGGTTGAGCGCACTGGTGATGAACCGCTGAATATCGGTGACGGTGTTGGTGTAAGACTCGGCGACACTACCACCCGGGCTGACCATGCCAGAGAGCTGGGTAGCGTCGAAGGTCCCAAGCTCGCTGAGGCCGAGTTCTTTCATCGCTTCGGTGACGAGGTCTTGCAGACCAGGTACACGCTCCTGAGCCCAACAGTAGGCGTAGAAGCTAAGGAGGTCGGAAGCGATACCGCCTGACTTCAGGAATATGGTCGGGTCTGAGGTAGTGCCCACCACGTCAGAGGCACGGCCATCTTTCTCCAGCGTGGTGTTGGTCAGCAGCACCAGAGAGTCGCCAAAGCCTTTACGGATAGGCTGCTCACCTTCCTCGGCGAAGTTGAAGCCCAGATAATCAGCCAAGGTGAGCGAGTCCACAGTGGCCGCACCGACCATGTCGTTAGCCACGATCGAGGTCGGGTTCTGAGCGTTCGCGGTGATGATGTTGTTGTAATCCCAGTCGTAGGACAGGAGCTTGCCGTTGTACCGGTGGACCTTGTTGTGCAGCTCGGTGAACTGCTTGGCAAGAGCAGGGTCAGCACGATCAACCACAACCTCGCGCGGGAGAGTAGCGCCTTTCTGTACCGGGAACCCATGCTCGAAGCAGAAGTTCAGGTACTCCTCCATGTCCCGCTCGTAGTTGTCCAGGTTCTCCTTGATCGCGTCCTTAGCCTCGGTAGGCGGAGCGAACTGGAGCGCACCAGACGGAGCGATGAAGACGTTGTGGTCGTCGCCCTTACCAGGTTCGACGTGGAAGCCGTTCTCGGTACGCACCTCGGTCGCACGCTGCGCCTTGGACAGAGGCAGCACGAACTTGGGCATTTCGGAGCGTTTGATGCGACCGCCCTGAGTACGCGCACCCTTGCGGCGCATGTGACGGCGGGTCCAGATGCTAGCCCAGTTGTGAAGCGACAGGAGGGACGGACGCTCACCTTCCTCAGCCTGCGTGATGTAGTGCGCGATGTCGGACGGCAGGTTGATGGTGAAGGAGAACGACAGCACCTGGCTCAGCGCCATGCCTTCCCGAGTCATGATCTTCTCGATGAAGTCGGGAGCGACTGGCGCAGGGTTATCCGGGTCCTCGGCCTCACGTGCATTCCGATCCATGCGATTCTGGACTTCGCGGATCAGGTTGTTCTTGGGCGTACGGATGACGTTCGCACTCAGGAACTCTCCGAAGTGCTTGGCCACGTCGGAGTTGATGTTCTCCATGAAGTCCACAGTCAGGATGATACCCGTGTGGTCGAAGAACATGTGGTTGATCTGCTGGAAGTCGAAGTTCAGAGGTAATGTCCGAACCACACGCTTGCCGGCGTCGGTATAGGAGGTGGCCTGTTCCCCAAGGATCAGCTTGAGGACTTCCTCGCCGACCTTGACACACGCTTGCGACAACTCGGTCGCGTAGGCTTCCAGATACTCGTACTCGTACCGAGAGTCGTTGGCCTTGCCGCGAGGTAGCAGGTCGATCACGCTGTACTCACCGTACGGGAGGCTGAGCGTCGGAACCTTGGTGGAAACGGCAGAGGAAGGAGCAGCAGGAGAGCCGATGAACTGGATGTCCAGTCCGCTATCATAGCGATCCGACGGAACGATGACGTGGCTGTTACCCGCGTTCATGATGTCGAGGAACTCACCCACGCTATCCGACTTGTCGGAGCTGGAGACGTTCTTCAGGATGCGCTCAGCCTCGCGATTGACGGCAGCAGCACGCTCCGTCTTGTCGAGAGCGGCCAGACGACGAGCATTAGCCAGGCAGAACCGCAGAAGCGCGAAAAACCCACTGGTGCGGGCTGAGATGGTAGCGAGTTCGTCGATCAGCGGCAGGAACTGAGCCGTGCGCTTCGGAAAGAAGAAGTCCTCGTAAGCTGACATGCGTTCCTTGGGAAGGTTCACACGAACGAGCTGCGAGGAAATAATGGAGTCGCCAGCGCCATCTTCATCGGAGGCGGCAGCGAGAGAACTGAACACGGAAGGCTTGAAGCCTTCGGACGTAGCGACGGCAGGAGCGATAGGACCAGCACCGGCCTCTCCCTCGTTCAACGTCTGATGGACCTTTTTGAGGTCTTCCTCAAATTGAGTACCCATAGATTCGGCTCCTACATGATGCCATTGTTTTGCATGAGTGAGACCCAGAGACGATCTGGCTCCTTGTCGAGCGAGTGGCTGTACTCCACAAGAGCCTGTGCCACCAAACTCCGCGTTTCCTGCTTCATGCCCTTGAAAAGGGAATCCGTGTAGTAACAGCGGAGGTCCCCGATACGTGCGCCTTGGATAGCCTCGCGAAACTGGGCGAGTTTCTCCATGTTGCGCTCGTCGACCTCCGTATCGTGATCCTTCTCCTCACCCTGATCGCGGTCCTGCGCAGAAGAAAGCTCGTCGAGCAACCGCAACACAACCAGCATAAGCTGGCGAGCGCCATCGGAGTTCTTGGTGTCGAACCGATTAGCCAGAATATCGTCGATGATGTCCTGGTACTGATCGTCGGTCAACGTGGTGGTACTCTGGGACGCAGACAACGACTCCATATCGCCAAACCGCCGGGCGATGATGGCGTCCGCCAATTCTGATGTCCCAGCGATGCTCTCAATGGCATCGGTTAGGCTCATTTGCATGGTACACCTCTTGGACTGTACACGTAGTTTACACTGTTAGGGCAGGATGATAGCCCGCTCATGGCGCTTTCTGAGGTCCTTTTCCGCCTTATTCACGGGTTTGGCTCCGTGAAATACGACTACCTCTGACTTGATCTGGTACTTGAAGATGACGGTACCGTACTGAGCCCGTGCCATGTGCAGGGACACATCATCATCTTCCAATAACGAAAACCAGCCCAAGCTGGAGGCGATCTGCTCCTCGGCGCGCAGCACTTTCCGGGTCTTGCCATTTACCTCCCTACGCAGTTCGTACGGAACAGACTTGAAAAGCGTGGGCACCAACGAGTGGATCAGCTTGTCAAATGGTTGCCTGCCTTGAACTTTGTAGATGGCGATGCCGGAGCACTTCGGGTACATAAGGGCTCGCAGCCAATCGGAGTGATCTGCACTCATATCGTACTTGTGGGAATACCGGCTTAGGTTCAACGAGGAAATGATGCGCTTCCTGTTGAGGTAGTCGGTCATCTTCCGGTACGATGAGGATGGGCGATAGAAGTCGGCGGAGTTGAGGAGGTTGACCTTCGAGGCCACAGCCTTTGGGTCGAGGCTCTCAACGTAAGACACGAAAGCCGCACAAACGTAGTAGCGCCCAAGCCCGTCTTTACCGAATGCTCGCATAAGGTCGGTGATGGCGCGAGTCTTGATGAACTCCTGCCATACGGGAAGGTAATCGCTACTCACCACTGTGGGAAAGGAATTTTTCAATTCGCCACGGGCGGGAACACCCAGCTCGCGGAACAACAGGGTCAGCTTGCTGGATACACTGAGTTTCATCGTTTTCTCTCAGCGTTGCGTTTGTGAAGGATAAGGTGTTTGGCTCGCTTGTGGCCTGGTCGCTTGGAATGGCACAGGTCGCATAAAGTCCACAGGTTGGACATAATCGTTCTCCCTCCTTTGTGAACAGGGATGATGTGGTCCACCTGCAGGTAGTCGGTGGCCGGACACTTGCGACACTTATGACCATCGCGCCGTTTGACGGCAGCGGAAATCTCTCCCCAGTCCTGACGCGAACCATACGCTTGTTGCCGTGTGCGCCGCACCTTGGCTACTGTCTTCGCTCCCACCTTGGGAGGTCCTACTTTCACACGTTTAGCCATCTAGCGTCCTCCGTTCAGGACGTCCACGATGCGGGAACGTGCGATGTCGAATTGCTGTTGGAGATTGCTCGCCTGATCAGCAACGTCCACCTTGAGAGTGGCGATAAGCTCCTCTACGGTAGAAGGATCACTGACCTTCTGGCGAATGTCCGTGGTGACCTTGAAGTAGAGGCTAACAAGGGCTTCGCCGGAACTCTTGGCCGCAGGGTCGAACACTTGCTGGGCCAGGTCCTCAGCCTGATCGTTCATGTCCTTGATGGAGCGCATGTCAGCAATGGTCTCACGCATCTGACTGTACATGGTCATCAGAGCATAGACATCCTTGCTGCTCACTTGAGCGTCACCATCCGTCATCCGATCTTCCAACTTGCGGATGATGGAGCCCAGAGTACCGTAGATGTGGTGGTACTCATCGAGGAAGTCCGCTTCCGAGTTACCTCCGGAACGAACGTAGTGCCCGCTAACAGGCTGCGCTTCCTCGACCACAGGCTCAACATCGCCCGATATAGCAACTGCCTTGGAGGCCAGCTTATTTACCTTCTTGCGAGCTTGCTCCGTCTTTCCTTCTTCTAACAGCTCACCGACGGTCTTCTTTTTCTTTTTCTTTTTCTTCTTGGGAGTGCCGTCTTCCTCAGCGTGTTTCGATTTAGGTTTGGACGGCTTAGTCTTGGTTTTCTTCGACTTCTTTTTCTGGACGGCGGCGCTCAAGTCGTTAACGTCCTCTTCCCTGTCTTTCTTGGCGCGCTTTTTCTTCTTAGGCTTCTCGCTGTCCAGCTCCTCCTGAATCTCGTCCTGCCTCTTCTTAGCCTTGGACTGAGACTGCTTGAGGCGTTTCTTGGCATTCGACTTCCCGGTTGAGCCTTTGCCACGAGCTTCCTGGGGAATGTCTGTGTTGATATGCCGACCACGATCGTCGATGTGCCCGCCGCCGGAAACATCGACTTCTCTAATACCTCTGCTGCGGGCCATGACGAACTCCTGTTAGCGTGCGATGGACTTAGGCAACCGATCGTAATGCCAGCCTTGGCCACCGCGCTGCCATCGTCCGACCAGAGCAGATTTACTGCCGTTAGTCAGGTAGAACGAGGCCACTTCGATCTTGCCCTTCCCGGAAGGATCGTCCATCTTGCTGTTCTTGATCTCCAGCTTCAAGTAGGAATGATTTCGCATCAGTCCATCCTTGATGTGCTGGATAAAGTGGGCCTTGGATTCCTTGATGTACTCCAGCTTGCGCAGCTCGTCGCCGTGTGCGGAACCCAGCTTCACCGTCGGAGTGTACTTGGAGTTCTGCTTCATTCCCCACTGCGGGAACGAGTCGTGGATGGACTGCAGGGGCTTCGGCAAGCGCAGCGTATTGGACGCAGCGAAAAGCTCCTTCATAGTCTTTGCATCGACCAGCTTTTCCACAGATTTGACGAATGACTTGATCGCCTTGAACTCGGCGAATTTCTCCAGCTTGTCACCGTCCGCCTTGTCCAGAACCTGGAGTAACTTGCTGGCGCACGGAATAACAAGCTCGGGCTTGGACTCGAAGTCCTTGAGACCGTTGAAGATGGATTCCCAGCGTGAGCCGAACAGGATGCGAGCGTTTGCCTTCTGGCGCGCCAGCTTCTCTTTCTCAGCTTGCTTGATTGTGGGAATCGTAGACTTCTCCTGCAGTTCGGGATTCTTGACAGTGCGAACTGCCGCGGACTCAGAAACCTGCATCGGTATCTCTACACGCATACTTGCCTCCTAGGCGGATAAGGGCGCACACAAGATGCGCCCTTTGACCTTGAACCAGATTAGCCGAAGGTGTGGGCCATCCAGCGCTCCATGAACTTCTCGTAGTAGCTCGGATCGCGCTGGAACAGACGCTGGTAGTAGGAGGCGATGAAGTCCAGAGTATGCGCACTGGCCTCGGCCACGTTGTCATCCACCAGACCCGTGTCGTCGAAGTCCACATCATCGAACTTGCCGAGAGTCATCTGACGGTCGATCATGACCGGCTTGGAGGACGCCTCGACGGACTGCACGACCACATTACCAGTCTCGCGACCCGTATCATCGCACACGGAGGCCACCACGGCACCGAATTGCACGTCTTCGGTCTCGGGGTTCACGAAGGTGATGAAGTCGCCACCTTGGAGACCGCAGCGGATACCTTCGTCACGCTGAGCGCTGGCCTGAGCCTCGAACGCCATGGTGCCAACGTCCGCGCTGGACAGGGAGGTCATCAGGTCGGAAATGATGTCGGCATCTTCCTTGCCGCGGCTCTTGACCAGCAGGTCACCTGCCTCAGTCTTGCGCAGGGCCCAGAGCTGTTCCTCGTCATCCATGAACATGTTGCCTGCGATGGCTTTGAAGCCTTCGGCGATGTTCTCGTCATAGGCGACGACTTCCGGGTTGGAGGTCACGATACCGCTGATAGTGTCTCCTACGCTGTTTCCTGCCACAGCATGGAAGGAACCCTCGATGGGGCGAACCTTGGCACCCAACTTCTCGCTCAGAGCGGACAGCACCTGGCTGTGATCCTGACGACTGGCGGAGGTGTGAGTTACCGAGGCAGTGACGCGAGCGAAGCCTTCGTTGGACGTGCGAGCGATGTCCACGATGTTGATGTGCGGCTTGCGGGCCTTACGCAGGTCGGACACCATAGAGTCCACGACGCTGCGGGAATGATTCATGCTGCTCATTTTGATTCTCCTATATAGGAACGGAATGCTTGCTATAGCGTGGATAAATTACGATTAGGTAGGAGGTACCACCGAGCGGGCCTTACCTATTTCCGTAACCGTAGCAAAAGCGCCAGTGCTATCCCTGAAAAGACCAGTATAACACAGACGCTGCCGCGAGTACATCCTAGTAAAACGGGCGGAACCAAGAACCACGGTGACCTGCATGAGGCAGTCGAGTGGTCGGAGCGTTGAGAACACCCAAAGTACCAAGGCTGTGAGCGCCGTTGATAGCTTGTCCGCCTTGCGATCCATCCCCGCCAAGCACGCCAGCCTTAGCCAGCAGTTTCTTGAGGGGCTTGACGTTCTGCTCCAGCGCGCTCTCCACGCGACCGAGCGCACCTTCAATCGTAGGCGTGCGATCCACGTTCAAGCTGACGGATTGACCAGAGAAGTCGAATGCCATGGCACCTTCAGCTTGAAGCTGGGAAGCCAGAGCGTAGTACGAGCTACACTGTAGCCATGCGTCGAGGATAATCCCCTGCATGTTGTTTCCGTTGAAACTGGACGTGTGCGGAGGGAACGAGTTGAACAGTGCCAGCCCACGATGCAGGTACTGAATCAGGTCCGCCTGCGTGTAGTCCAGCTCCGGGATCACGTTCTGGATGCGAGCCTTGTTGATGAAGTCCTCCAGCTGGGAGGCTGCGACGAGGACCTGAGGCGTGATAGCCCATACCTTGTAGGTCAGCGTCTGAGGCATCATCACGCCGGGCTTGTTATGCTCCACCAGCATGATCAGAGGCTCCATCTTAGGAGCGCCGACCGCTGCAGGCAACGTCACCACTGTCTTGTTGATGTGGGTTTCGATGTGGATACCGCTGTCAGGATCATCGCTGCTCAGCCCTTCCTCGCCGAATATAGCCATGTTATTCCGGAACAGGGAGAAGCGGAGCGTGTCCCCAGGTTTGCCAGGCGTGGCAGGAATGCGATTCTTCACGTCGCCTTCCTTCTTCTCCACAGGACGCTCGAACGCGATAGGGAGGATGAGCTGCATCACCTTATCGCGACCGCTGATTACCAGGACGTCCGAATCGCGCTCCTCGGAGTCAGGCTCCACGAACAGCGCCTGCTTAGAGCGGTGGATGTCACCTTCTGCCGACTTGTACGTCCAGTGCGCGGTAAACTGCTTCTTCTCCGATAGCCCGATCTTGGGCATGGAGACATCGACGGACCAGTCGCCGGGCTGCCCGTTCGGATCAGGAACGGCAATCTGCTCGATCACCATTTCCTTCGTGTCGTCGAACACACGGACGATAGGGCCCGGCTCCGTGTTGGCGAGGTCAAGCGGTTCGTCAAACTCGTCCACGAACGATTCGACCAACGTGCAAGTTTCGCCCTCCAATACCGTTACTATCTCATTGCTCATTGTGCTCCCCTTAGGTTTCCTGAGAGCAGGTCACGAGCGATATTCTGGACATCGCTGCGATCGGCCAGCAGGTTCAAGTTTCCGCCCAGCATGTCCAAGACGGTTGTGAGATTACGGGAGAAGGTTTCTCCGGGGGCGTCGCCTTGTTCCGCGTCGGGCACAACCATAGGCAGTGCATCCAACACGCCGGATGCTACGTACTTCTCGGCCAGCTTCTCGATCTTCTGCACGTTGGGCACGCTATACTTACGGTAGTAGTCATGCGCCAGGTACCGACAATAGTAGTCGATGAAGTCCGTGTTTGCAGCTTTCGGGTTCAGGAAGTTAGGAGCCAACTCCCACATATCCTTGGCGTAACCCCACTGATCGTATGGGACGTGCTTGAACAGGTGCTGCATCTTCTGGTAGTAGAACTTGGCGCGTGCCGTCTCTACCGAGATGGGATCACTGTTGTACCAGCCTTTCCGCGTGTAGAAGTCAAAGCGCTGAGCGAAGTTCTTGGACCACGCTCCGATCGCCATGTACAACCACTCCATCTCACGCATATTGGGAGTCAGGAGGCGCACGTCCCGCATAACGCGCTTCGGTACGTTGATCGTCACGAAGTCGGCGTTACCGATCTGCGTGTGGCCCCAGAACGTCACGTACTGCGCAGGCCGCATCTGGAAGCGCGGGCGAATCTCCCCATTGTACTCGTCGCGCCGTGTGAAGGCGAAAGTGAACGACAGAGGATGGAAATGACGAATGTCCTCATAAGGAGGCTTGTCATATCCAAAGCTGAGGCCGGCGATCGGGCTCACCACGTTAACGAGCGAGAACGTGGAGTAACGGACGAACGCCTTGTTGGTCTCATACAGCGCCTGAGCCAGGAAGTCCACAAGCACGGACAGGTCGTACCGCAACTTGGGCGTATTGAAGATGCGAAAGTGCGATGCCTGAGACGTGGGCCACTCGACCACGCGAAACGTGGACGCTGATCGTTGATGGATCATGGTGCCTCCTACGTCGGATTAGTTGTCGGTGACGTTCTTCACATTGGTGACGTGCATCACCTTGTGACGGCCCACCTTCTCGATGTTGTAGACGAAGCTGGACTTCTTCGGAGCGCGGAGGAGCTTGCGCAGGTAGACAATGATCTCCGGCCACATTTCGTCGCGAATAACATCGTCGCTCACCTGAGAGAGGTCGATCACGATTTCGTCGTCCTCGACGTCCACATCCACGATGCCATCCAAATCCAGGATACCGCTATGCCGTAGCTGCTGCTGGGTGACATTGATCTTGCGGCGGCCGATCGAAGGCAACATGCTGTGTAGGGAGATCAGCTTGGTAGCCTCACGCTTGGCCGAGGAGACCAAGGAGTTGATGGTCTGTCCCGAGAGCTGTTGGCCGATCTTGAAGCTGCCAGGCGACATGAACTGAGGCAAGGCGGTCATGTGGAACGTCAAATAGAATGACGGCTTGCCGCGAGCCTTGGTTGATTTAACCTCATGCACTACCCCAGTCAGGACGATCACCAGCTGCTCGCTCTTGAACTGGTCTTTGTTCAGGTCGTCGATATACAGGTAGTAGGTGAACTCGATGGGCTCTCGCTTCTTACTGGTCAGCGAGTTCTGGCTGGAGATATGGAGGTCCCAACCCATTTCGGAGTAGGCATCAGCCGGAATGGTATCGTTGACGTGCTGCATGAGCTGGTGCGCGAGCTGCATCATCTCGTCCGGCGCGTGCTTGTCCGACAGTTCCTCGATGGTGTCGTACAAGGCGTCCCGCTTTTCCTTGATGGTATTGCGGTAGGTCTGCATCTCCTTCACGAACTTCTTGGAAGCGGCGTCCGTCTTCTTACTGAGACGGTCGATCATTTCCTTGAGTTCCTGCATGTACTGTTCGGCCTCATCGAACATCTGGACGTCTTTCGCCAGTTGTTGACGATTGGGGGCCTTGAAGCCGATAATAGGCAGGGCGATACCGTCACGGAACCGGACAGTCTTCACGCTCTTACCGTTGATCTTACCGTCAGGCTTCGGCTTGGAGCCCGTAACGTCGATCTCCGTCACGTCGTCCGATGCCTGAACAACGTGCGTAAACGAGTCCATACGCTGAATGAGGTCCTCATAGCGTGACCGTCGCGTGTTGAACAGGCGGATGATGGCAGAGGCCGAGGCCTTCTTGATGAATTGCACGATCTCCCGTAGGCTACGGAATTTCGAGCGCACGTAGTTTGCGAGCATGTGGTTACCCCTTGGTTGCAGACATAACGGCCTTGTAGGTCCTAGAATCCAGCGCCAACATCTTGCGAAGCTGTTTGAAGGCGCCTTGATTGTAGAAATTACGATCCGATAACTGGATTCTGATGGTTTTGTTGCCTCGAGGGCCTTGTGCTACACGATGTACGATGTCCGTTCTAGGATCGGAAACACCAAGAGCGGTATGCGCGCAGGGCAGGAGTTTGGTAAGGACGGAGTTAACGTCGGACCCTGTAACTCCGGACTCAAGTTCGATCACCAAGTTGTTATCATCCACATAGGTGGACAACACGTTAGGCATCGTCTCGATATAGCGCTTGGAGCCGGATTCCAGTTCACCTATCGTTTGAATCTCGAAACCTTCAAATAGATGGGTATCCAGAGCGCGGGTTAACTGCTTGGGATTGGATATGGTGAAACGCTCCGACGCATCTCCTACCCGATCTGGGAATGAGATAGAGTAGGAGAAGGTGTTATCATAGTTGTTGTCAGCGTGTAGGGCTACCAGTAGCTCGGATAGCACGTAGCCATTCTGGGTAGGGACATTGTGAACCACGACGTAGTGCGTGAACGATACCTTGAATGCGGCATCCGGCACTACGAACGAGTTGACACGACTGGAGTCCGTCAGTTTTGCCAGGTATTTCTCGGCACGTGATGCGAAGGTACCCAATCGCGCAGGCTCCACGCGAGAACCTACAGCGTTCAGATACTTGAATGCCATGTTCTGGGTCTTTATCAGGACGGCATCCAGCTGCTCGCACAGCTTGCGAAACTTCTCCATCTTCGCGTCGCTCGACACAACCCCGGAAATAGATCGGGCAAAGTGGAGCTGGTACGTGAACATCTGGAGAGACTCAAGGTCCTCATGCGATGCTTTGAGGGAGGAGCGATCCAAAGAGAACTCTCCTTCCTGTTGTTCGGAAATGGGTATCTCAACCTCTGAGGTCTGCACCTTCTCTAACTTGCGGCTGAGCTTAGAGTTGATACTGGACGCGGCATTCTTAATACGACTCAAGACTACCACGATTTCGTTGAAGGACCTAGCAGACCTAAGGTCCTCCATGTTTTTGCTCTTATCCAATTGCTTGAGGGAGTCGCTCATACTAAGTCCTTGTGCGAAAAAAAAAACGCGCAGCAGGTGTTAGCCCACTGCGCGTTTCTTAGGGTTTATCGTCTGTTCTACGCAGCGTGCGTAAAATTATTCAGACTTGGCGCGACCGCGACGACGCGGGACGGAGCCTTCCTTCTTGGCGGCGCCACCCTTTGCCGGAGCCTTCTTGGCCGGGGCCTTCTTGGCCGGGGCCTTCTTGGCTGCGGTCTTGGTACCGGCTGCCTTGGTGCCAGCGGCTTTCTTAGCCGGAGCCTTCTTGGCTGCGGTCTTGGTGCCGGTGGTCTTCTTGGCTGCTGCCTTGGTACCAGTGGTCTTCTTGGCAGTGGAAGCCTTGGTGCCAGCGGCTTTCTTAGCCGGGGCCTTCTTGGCTGCTGCCTTCGGAGCTGCCTTAGCCGGAGCTGCCTTGGCCGGGGCCTTCTTGGCAGGAGCATCGGCCTTGTGCTTGGCGATTGCTTCCTTACGCTGCGCGGTCAGCTTGGCGCGCTGATCCTTGATAGCTGCCATCTTCTTCTGGTAGGCAGCCTTGGCCTTGGCGTTGGCGGCTTTCCGAGCGGCCGGAGTGGCCTTCTGGGCGTTCTTCTCGCGCTGCGCCTTGTACGCCTCGCGGGTAGTCTTGGAACGCTCCATCAGCTTCTGGCGACGATCAGCGAAACGCTGACGGGTAGCTGCCAGTTTCTCCTTGCGCTTCTGGGCGGTAGTCGGCATGCCCTTCAGCTTGGCGCGGTAGTCCTTCAGCTTGACCTTGATCTGAGCATCGGACTCGCCCTTGCGACGCAGGCGGTTGACGTATGCACGCTCCTTCTTGGCCTGCTTCTCCTTCGGAGTCATGGTGCGTTCGCGCTTGGCACGTTCCTGCTTCGCCTTGGACTTGTTCTTCTGGTAGTCCTGACGAGCGGCGCGGCGCTTCTTCTGCGCCTCAGCGCTGGTGTCCTTCTTCACCCGACGCTTCTTCTGCATCGGGTCCTTCACTGCGTTGGCAGGGGTCTTCTTACGAGTGGCCATGATGGAAGCCTCCAATTGATTTGTACACGTAGCAACGTTGCCGGAGCGAAGGGCTTGCGCCCGGGTCGCCCCGCACTCCGGTGACATGTACAAATTATTATTGTGAGGAGTTACCTCCAAAAAATTTCCTATCGTTACAATAGAGACACTGTCGGATTCTCAGACAGCTTTCTCTCGACGAACTCCGCCGCGGGCTTCTGGTAATCCTTAAGGCGGAACCCTGCAGGAGGGTGCCAATAATCGGATTCCTTGGGAGACAAGGACTCGATAACGCTGCGCACGAACGCATCCTCATCGTCGAAGCGAACAAGCTCCGTGTACAGCATATAGACTCGCGACAAGCTCAAGTCTGCCAAACGTTTTGCCATGTCGAGCGGCACGCCGATCCCAGTGGACATGGACTTATTGCCGCGGTGTTTGCGAGAGACAGTCACCTCGCACGCACCCACGAACTCAGGACCGCTCTCCAAAAGTAGGAATATATGGGCTCTACCCATACGGGTACGCTGGCGACCCCAGGCACGAGCAACTGGAAGATTGGGGTCACAGATGTGGTAGAAACGATGGGTCTTAGACATGATCACTCCACAAGGTCGAGGCCCAATTCGTTGGCCGCCTGTTTAACAAGGGACCGCGCTTCCTGATAGTCCCGTTTCTTGAAGCCTGCGCCTTTCATGTAGTCCTTGAGTCCGTACATGAGGTCCACCTGATTAGCGCTTGGGTCCTGGATCAACGTCTTCACTTCTTCCCGATCTTGCGCGCGCACCTTGGAATCCAGATCAAAGATGCCGCCTGTTATGTTAGGAAAGCGTAGGCGAAGGTCCTTAGGAATCTCTACACCCGCAGCAAGCCATAACTTGTACCGTATAGAATCACTGTCGGACAGTCGGGCGAAGTCTTCCCGCGACTCGATGTTCATGTTAATGAGGCGGAAGTCAGGTTTGTTATCCACGAACTTGTGCTTGAACGCGATCCGCTCGTCCTTTAGCTTTGCCTTGAAGTGGACGAACCCTTTGGGCAGCTTCTCTCCGAAGTTCTTTTGGAAGGGGTTGCCGCAGTACAAGGCGCGCTTGGACTCCATATACTGATACTGGTGGATATGACCACTGATGTTGAAGTCGCCAGGGTTCTGAATAAACTCGTCCTTCACCCGTATCTTTCGCCCGTTGTCCCCGATTGCTCCGTTGTAGGAGATATGGGAGAAGTTCAGATGCGGAATGTCAGATGCAGGAGCCTCGTTCCACGGGTATGGAAGGAAGTTTATAGGCACGTCCTCAAGCTCTATTTCCGTGTGTCCCATGTGAAGGTGGAACGACTCGAAGAACTGGTTTTGTTGGAGGACGCTCAGCAGGTCCATGCTAGTCTTCTTCACGTCGGAGAAGTCATGGTTGCCGGGAATGTAGTGCGTCTCCACCAGACCGTCGTACTTCTTGAGGAACAGCACCAGAGCGATGTAGACCTCGTACGGCATGTGAGGAGTATCGCTAATGTCGCCGGGCACAAGGACATAGGGGATGCCATTCGCCACAGCGTACTGGTAGATTTTGTCCAGCTCGTAGATGGTGCGTTCAACGTGGTTGGGGAAGTGCTTGGCCAACCCCATGAAGTGCCAGTCTGATGTGGCGATTGCCTCAAGTGTGCGACTCATAGTGCCTCCGTTCGTGTCTGCTCTCTATTTACACTTGGCAGTCGAAGCCACGGACAGAATATAGCGCATTTCATACGCCGAGACAGCGTACTTGGACGCCACGGCTTTGAACTCGGTACTATCGACGGACTCGCACTCCTTGGCCTCCTGCAAGGCAACACCATACGTGCCAGCATCGGCGGATGTCATTAGAGACAGAAACTTGGCCTGTTGTTTGTCTGTAAGAGGAACGGTTTTGATCAGGGTTTCAAGGCGGTCCACCAACACCTTGTGATCCTCGCCTGACACAAGCCATGTGCAAGCGAGCTCCTTTATAGGCTTTTGGTGCGTAGCGCTGGGAGTCGTGTATACGAACGTCATGAATTGAGTCAGGATACCCGTAAACGATTCCACTTTGGCCTGAACAACGTCGGTGTAATCTCGCTTCTCATAGCGCACCTTAACGTCCGCCATGTTGAAGGCGCGTCGAGCTATAGGACCAAGCTCGAACGCATCCAGATGAGGATTATCTGACTCTGAGTAATCCAAAGGAAGGACCGCGTCGAACTCATGCAGGTGGAGAGGCGACGCGCAAACAATGCCTACCTTGCCGTTGTACTTCCTGGAGTTAACCGTGTCCAGGTTACGGCGTAGTGCGGCAGAGCCTAGAAAGATGAAGTGTGTGTTATTGGTCTTGCGCGCCAGCGTGTCTCCGGAGCTGACGATCAAGATGGAATCCAGAGGGACGTTGAGCTTGCGGTACAAGTAACGGATGAGGAAGTCCGGAGAATGGTTGGCTGAGCCGAACACGCGCATCATTCGCTCCTGATTATTCTGTATTCGAGTTGCATGTCCGCCAGGCCTTCCAGATCGCGAAGCTCCGAGCGAACAAACAGAGGAGAGCGCACACGCACACCACACAGCGTGCCTATGATAGTGCCTCCTGACGGGCTGGGTGTATCGGAGCCTTCGACAGGTTTTACCAGATTGGATATGCGGAGGTAAGCTCCAGGAGTCATGAAGAACTCCTCAGCATCGCCCTCCTCAACAAGGAAGTCCCGAGACAGCAAGGTATCATCCAGCCAGAGCTTGAACTGCTCCAGCTGGTTGGTGCGCGGAAGCGTCAGCGTGTACTTAGAGCTGTGTACGATCATGCTGCGATACCTTTGCGATTGAGGATAGACACACCACCTTCTTTAACGACTACCCAGCGTTCACACTCCTGATAGAGGTGGTGATCCTTCGGAGTGATGAGGAACACGTGGGGGACCACTTCACGCAAGAACGGAAGGAAACGCTCAGCGAACAGGGATCGGGTGCGCGAGTCCATGTGACTATCAGGTTCATCCAGCACGACGAAGTTGGTGCGACGCTCCGCAGGGATCATTAGCAACAAGCTAAGCATGAACAGCAAACGGAAACTGTCGGATTCCGCTCCAGACATAAGGCGGACGTCCGTTATCTTGCCGTTACCTCGATCGACCTCACAGAACACACCTTGCTCCGCGGCGTACACGTTGAACTTGAATGCTTCGGCAAACACAAGGTTGGAGTAACGATTGAGGTTGGCTTCAAGCAAGCGGACGATCTCGTTTGCCTTAGCTACCTTCAGGCCTTTGGCGCTGTACGCTTTTTCCAGAGCCTTGTACAGATCGCGCTTCTCCAGAATCGGACGGATTGCCTCCATGTCCGACTCCAGTTCCAACTTCTGCTTGGACAAGACACGATACTCGCCTAGACGCAGGTCATAGTCGCTGTTCTTCTTCACCAGCTTGCGGTAACGTGCGTCGATTTTCTCCAGCTTGTCCTGATGCTTCTTCTTCCGCTTCTTCATCTTGCTGGTATAGGACTCAGGATCATCCAGAGCCTTGGCCAGGTCGTCATCGTTGCTTACCATGTTATCGATGGAGTGCTCGACGTTGGATAGCTCGCGGCACTGGGCCAGAGCATCGTCGATGTCATCGACAGACGCGCCCTTGGGAGGTGTCTTGGACGGTTCGGTCGGCTTCTCGATGTTGCTCAGGTTCTCCCGTAGCTCGGCGATGCGCTCATGCGTATGGAGCTTCTCGTCGATGGACTTGCGCTCCGCACGTACCTCGTTGAGCTGCTCCTTGATGCTCTCGATGTCAGGGCGGTCACCGATATTCTTGAGTTCGGTGCGTGCGTCGGAACAGCGGCGGTACACCTGACGTGCTTCTTCCAGAGCTTGGAGTTTGACCAGACGCTTTTCAGCTTTCTTGACGTTCTTGGTGATCGCCTTCATGTCCACGGACTGCATACACGTCGGACACTGCGAGTCTTGATCAGAGTCCAATAGCTTACGCAGCTTCAACGTGGTGCGGCAGATGGAGATTTCGTCGTCTATGTCCGTCTCGGTATCGACCTCCCGAGGAGAATCATAACCAAGTTCTTGCAGGGCGGCCTTTGCCTTGTCGTATACCTTAGTCCAGCGGTCGTGGCGGACAACGGTATCGCGCTCATCTTCCCACTGCGCACGAAGCTCCTCTTCGCGCTTGATAAGAGCCTTGCGACGCTTACGCAAACGCTTGGCGGGCTCCAGATCGTGCTTCTCCAACTCCTCCAGATTGTCACGAATACGCTGGGTGCTGCGTTCGTAGGACTTCATGGACTTAAGGTAGGCTTCGTACTCGCGGATGACTTTCTTCCGCTTGCGCAGCTTATCCACGATTTCTTCAAGGGGCTTATCCGAGTTAAAGGACTCCAGAAGATCATCGCGCTTGCGAACCAGCTTGAGCAACGACTTGAGAGACGAGAGGAGCCGCTCGCATTCGGATAGCTTCTTGGCTACCAAATCGCGTTCATCCTGCAGCTCGGCGAACTCAGCCTTTACCTTCTTCGCGTCCTTGGCGTCGTCCTCGGTCCAGCCCACCTTATCGAGCTGGGTGTTGACGTTCAACAGCTTGGACTCCAGGACGGAGAACTTGGTCTGCTCGTCCTTGATCCTACCAAGCATGTTGGTGAAATACTTTTTCAGCTTGTCGTAAGAATCGAGCTGAAAGATAGAGGTGATGAACTTGAGGCGTTCTGCCGGCTTCTCCACTTGAAAGTGCAGGCGCTGCCCTTGAATAGACGACAGGTAAGTATAGGCATAGAACTCGTCCTGTGTTAGAGGAAAATGCTCCGCCATCTTCTCCTGTTGGATGGCAGTGGTGCGCGCCTTGCTGTCTACCATCTCACCAGTTTCAGGGTCTTGCTCCTCGATCAACCACTTGGTAGGCTTCTGGATGAACCTCACCTTCTGCCCGTGGTTGTTACGGAAGCGAATCTCGATCTCCGACTTGGAGCTATCGAGCATGTCTTTCTTGGTGTTCTTAAGGGTGGAGGAAGGGGCAGCCGCATAACGACAGTTCGGGATAGCGCTCCATAGAAGGGACTTTCCCGCTCCGTTGTTTTGGTCTTCCGCGATGCGGCTGTCCTTATTCAACCCAGAAATGATTACGAGGCCGCAGTTCTTTTTGACGGGAACTTTAGCCTCGTTAAAATGGACAACGTTACGGAGTACAAAGGAATCAACTTCAATCACAGGTCAGTCCCTACTTTTGGTTGGTTACCGTGGCAGGGCGGAGAACATCGGGATGTTTGCCTGCTTCTCACGAATCTCGGGGATGCGCTCCCAGACCTCTTGAAGGCCTGCTTCGCCGCACTCATCCATATTCACACCTTGTGCGTTACAAAGTGCGGCAAGAGACAGCACGGCGCCTCCTACTTCTTGGCGTAGCTCACCTCGCGGACGGCTGAACACGTAGTCCACCAGCTTGTGGGCTTCCTCGCGAGAGCAATGGCAGGCCTGCACCAGCTCCAGAGCTTCCTCGAGGAAGCGATGGTTACGCTGGGTTTTATCGTAAGGCACACGTTCGCCAAAGGTCTCGCGGAGCCACGTATCGACGCGCTCCTGATAACCGAGCTGCTCTCCAGCACCTTCATCCTGCTTCGGTTGTTCCGGTTCAGGCTCATTGACGGGCTGGTGCGTGGCAGCGTCGAGAATCTGAACGGATTCCGTACGCTTTCGCTCTGGCTGGTCGGAGCGCGGAACAGGCGTCCGCACGTCCACCTTGTCTGCGATGGGTTGGTTCGGGGTATGAGGCTTCTGCTTTTTCTTACCCATGTTACTCTCCTTATTGGGGCGTCATTGATTCGAGGAAGCTGTCTGGATGGCGCGCCCATGTTAGACCATCCGGGCCTCTGTAGACGACGAAGCGGTTGAGGGTTCCGAGCGAGGTGTTATACGCCACCATATCGTCGTAAGTGTAGGCATGCAACATACCGTTGCCGCCAACAATGATGGCCGTGAGCGGATATTGGGCACGCCGATCGGGTGACGCCCGCTCATTGGCCAGCACGATCTCACCCGGCTCGATGCCTTCTGCCTTGAGGGCAGAGTTCGTCACACCTATAACGGTGTACTGGTCACCGGACTTGCTGAACCATTTGGAACCAGGAATCAGTGCGCTCATTTCTTGCCTCCTGTGATGATCGGGCCTTTCGGAGCGGTGATGATGAACTCGACGCGCTCAGGTTTCGGGCGAACCTCAGACGAATCGAGGACCTGAACGCTGACGCGAGGCCGAGTTGGATGACGACGCTTACTCATCCTCTTCTTCTTCCGCATTATCGAAGGCAAACTTGGCGATAGCCGTCTGGAGAAGAACGGACTCGTCGATGGACGTGCTGTTCATCTTCATTTCCGCATCGACCAGAGCCATCTGTAACATGAGGAGCATGTCCAGACGCACCTCGATACCCTTGTCTTTCGCCAGCTTCTCGAACACGCGGCCTGAATACGGCTTGAACTTGGCGGTCTTGGTCTTAGTGCCGATCAGATAATCGACGAGCCAGCGGGACTTGCTAAGCATGCCGCGTGGGTTAGCGGCCTTGCGCACGAACCGGATAGCGCCTTTGAGGTCGTTGTTCATCAGGGCGGCCACGAGGCTGACGGCAGCTTTGTCCAGATCGACCTCGGAGTTCTGGATGAAAGACGCCAGAACGTCCTTGCTGCTAATGTCAGCTCCGCCTGCCGCGGCATACAGCACGTTCTCCAACAACGCGATGGCTTGACGCATACTGCCGTTGGAGAAGTCGGCGATAAGGCCGAGCGCTTCAACACCAGACTCGGATGACAGGTCCACGCCTTCCTTCTGCGCAATGTCGCCCAGACGTTTAACGATGGGCTCATGCTCCACAGGCTTCATGGTGAAGCGGGTGCAGCGGTTCACGATAGTTGGCAGCATCTTCTCCGGATTCGTGGTGCAGAGAATCCAGATGGTATCACGACTCGGTTCCTCGATCGGAACAAGCAGAGCCTCGGCAGAAGCACCAGTCAGCTTGTGAGCCTCGTCGATCAGGATGATGCGCTTGTTGTGATACGGAGCGACCTTGCTACCTTTGATCAGCTTGCGGATGTCATCCACACGCCCGTTCTCACCCGCGTTGATAGAGACGAGGTCGGGATGGCTGTTCGGGTTGATGCGGCAGGACTCACACTTGCCGCACGCCGTGCCTTTCTCACAGTTCAGGTACCGATGGAGGATTCGAGCCAGCGTTGTCTTACCGCCACCGGTTTGACCTTCCAGCAGGAAAGCTCCCGGTACCTTGTTCTGCTTCATCATGCCCTTGAGCTGGGACGTGATGTGATTCTGACCGACGAGGTCCTTCATCTTCCGCGGTCGATACTTCACGGCGAGCGACTGGCTAGTAGCCGCTCCCTTAACCTGGGGTTCCTTATCGGACTTAGATGTTTTCTTCTTAGCCATTAACGCCACCTCATGTAATTGGATAGATCGGTCTGCAGGTCCAGGAAAGAGTACAGCATCGCCTGCACAACATTTACACCCAGGGGACTCTCGAAGTCCTGCAGGGTGATGCTGCCAAACGACAAGGACAACTCTCCGAGCTTACCGATGTTCAGGTCAGGAGTGTGCGCCTCGGGATACGCAGCACGGACAAGGGAAATATTGCGCTTGGCAACGTCTCCCCGACTGTCGCGTACAGGACCACAACACAGGGTCAACATGGTGATCAAGGAACTCAGGATTGAACCTGTGTCCTCGATGGAGAACACCTCCCCGTACTCAGGCTCCAGAATCGAAGTAGAGTACAGGCCGGGCGTCGGGTCGATCCAGACGCACTTGGCCGACTTCAGGTACGTCTTGTGCTTGCGCGTTACGAATCCATTGAACAGGAACGAACTCGTGGACGCACTCAACTTTCTGCCTAAAGTCTCGGGAATCTGGAGAGGAGTTGTTGTTGCCTTGTGCGCCTTAGTGCGTAGCACCTTAAGCACGGCTGACTCTAACAACTCCATCTCATACAAGGACAGGCGTTCAGGAATTTCAAAGTACAAACCAGGATACAAAAACTGGTAGCGATTAGGGCTACAAATAAACTTGATTCGATTGGGATACAATGGGCGGACAGTCCGCAGGCCGTTGGGCCTGTGCTGGTGCACTCCGCTAAAAAGCTCAGTATTCCTCTCGACGATCTCCGCCAAGACGTGCATATACAATCACCAAAGTAAAGAAAGCTATTGTCCAGTATTTACAGTTTTGGAACGAAAAAGGGAGCCCAAAGGCTCCCCAAGGATGTAACGGAGGTTTTAATAGAGGTGTGCGCGATACTCAAGAAGCAGGCGCCAACGCACGCTTGCACCCAGCCTCTAGGAATACCGTGATAGTGCTCATACCAGTTTCGCCTTTGCGAAGGTGGCTTTGAGACCTTTGGCCACGTCTTTCGGAAGCTGGCGACCGGAGAAGTGATAAGCTACGGCCTCGGCGAAAAATTCTTCGACCTTCGTCATCGAATACTGAGAAATGTCAGGCCGGCTCTCGGACAACAGGGCGCGGGTAGGCCACATATCAGCCAGCTTACCGCTGTCGTGAGCAAGCATCAGGTCAACGTCTTGCGCCGCCATGCTGTGATATTTCTTGAAGTAGGTCAGGACTTCCTTGATGACCAGCTTCTCATCATCGTCCGCCACTTCCTTCATGTAGTCGCGGATACCGCCTTCGTACCGAACAACGTCGTGGCACAACTCACCGAGGTGTTTCTCGTCGATGGAGCTGAGCTTTAGGCGTTTCTGGTAGAGCTTCATCCACTTGACCCGCAGCTCCAGTGGAACGCAACGGTACCAGAGGCCGTGCGCGAACTCGTGGGCGATAAGGTACTCGTTGTAGATAGGGTCGGCGAAGGACTCGGGATGGAGCTTGATCTGATCGTATACTTCGGAACCTTTGGTCTTGGCGATGTACACGCCGGCGTACTTACCCTTCTTCGGCAAGAGGTGAATCTGATACAGCGGAAGAAACGCGGTGCTCGCTTCCTTCTCGAACATATCGAACACGGACTTCATGGCTTTGCGTAGAGCCTTGAGTTCCTTCTTGTCCAGGTCGCGGAAAAGCAAAATAGGGCCGAAGCGCTTGGTCTCGATGGTGTCCTTGTAAGGCGTAACATCAACACCGTAGATTTTCCCGTGCTGAGGATTGGGCCCGAGATTGCACAGGAGCTTCTCGTCTTCGTAGGTGATATGCTCCGGCTCGTCGGACAGCAAGGTCTTCTCGATGACAGCCCGTTTGGTCTTGGCGTTGAGGACGAAGCAAAGCGTCGGCTTGTTGTTCCGATGCTTCACGATGATGTAATCGTCCTTCTCTACTGCTACGGTCATGGTGCCTCCTGTTCAGGGTCTGGACAGTCGATGGACGTAATGGCAGGCCCGCCGTTTCCGGACCCGCCCCACAACCACAGGTAGCAGTTGCCAGTCTCTCTGTCGCGTAGTGTATATCCTTCTTTCCGCCGATCTCCATCGAAGATGCGGAAGTTGTCGATTCGGGTGAATCTGCCAGGCTCCTGTGCGTCGGCTTCGTTGTCGGAACAACCGGTCACTCCTGCTAAAGCCAACACAACGACCAGAGCCAAGGGCGTTCTGCTTGTCAGGACGAGAACCTTACGCATGATCTCTCCTCGGAATAAGGTGCGGACGGATGGTGGTTATCGGCGGCAGTGTTGCGTTTTACGTCACGAAGGACGGATGCCGGAGGACATTAGCGACTCCACTGCTTTCGGGCAGCTTCAAAGTCTCCCACACTACCTCTACGCCCGCGGGTGGTTTAATCGTTATCGAAGTATCCAAGCTCGGCAAGTCGTGCCTGTATCCCTCGATCAAATTCGTAGTGGCGTTTCTTGAAGTTGAATGCTCCGTCGGACATTATGTAGAGTTCTTTTGCCGTGTCCTCAGGATCAACCGCACTCTCCATAGCCTTATCAGCGGTGTCCCAACCCTCGCGGTACCAGTCACGCGCAGGGAATAATCGACGGAGCCATCCAAACATAGTGCTATCCTTTCTTCTTCGGCTTGAACGGGACCCACTTGTCATCCATCAGGCCGCTCTTGAGCTTGTGGAGTCTGATCACCTTGTTCTCGGGTGTGATGCCAACGATGTAGCTTCCTTTCGGCGCATCCTTTACGGCGAGTGCCTCTTCCTCGGATTGGAAAGGACCGTGGCTGAACTTGCTGGGCTTCTTACAGACAGCGTACACAGCGAACCGTGACTGGCCCCAGGAGCTGATAATGTCCAGCATGTCCTTGGGGCTGCACATGTGTCGTTCACCGTTCTGGCCAACCATATAGAACATGGTGTTGGCACCGCCTTTGCCTACGATGTAGGTGACTTCGCCTACGGTCGTGAAGAACTGCCATTGATGCTGCCGTCTCTCTGCAGGAGACAGCTTCGCTTCGCGCTCCAGATTGGCTTTCACCTGAGCGCGTAGATGGGTAAACGGATTCATACCTGAGTGATCTCCCCTCGAACCACGGAGTTAAAAATGCCCGTGGTTGATTTGTAGCCCGCAGCGTTCCAGACAGGATCGTCCAGTAGTTTGGTGAATAACTCGGAGATTCCGCTGTCGCCTAGCTGGTAGTTTACATGATTGTACACCATGCAGCCCGCGAGGTACTCGGCGTACTGCTCACGGACGGGATTCTTTTGCTTGGGCCGATTCAACTCGTCCCAGGTGAAGACACGCTCCCGAACCTGGCGGGTGATGTGCTTGTTCAACCACGGAGGAGCGTAGGTGATACCGCGTTTGGCAGCGAACGCCTTGAGGACGTTGAGCTGGGAGTCGGGCTCCTTGTACTTCTCGAAAGCCTCCAGAGCGTACTTGCTCACGTCGTCCTTATAGTGCATGGTGCCGCGCTTGCTCAAGGCGAAATAGGCGTCGGCGCCGTAACCGCTAAACACCACGTCCTCCTTGATTGCAGAGAACGCGGTAAACATAGGCCAGAGACACTCGAAGGCGGTCTTACCCTTAACTCCAAGGCGCGCCATCTGGAGAACGCGCTTCTTCAACTTGGTGAGGTCCGTGCTGAGAACTACGGGCCTGAACTCCAGATCGAAGTAGGCCGCAGCGTGGCGCGCTGCTCGGAAGTCGCGAGACTCGCGGTCATCCAAGGTGAATGAGGTGATTACAGGTTTCAGACCAGCGTCCAAGCACGAGAACAGGACGCTGTGGCTGTCGATCCCAGAGGACATCAGCACCGAGCAGGATCGGTCACCCGTCTTGGCTACGGTGTTGGTGATGTGTTCCCGTACTTGGAGAGTCATGATGCACCTTACTTGATTGCGAGCCAGCCAGCGAAATTGAGATTGCGGTAGAAACAGTCCACCTGACGGAAACCAGCGTTCTTCAACATGTCCTCGTTCCAGCTAGCTGTCACGGGAACCAGAACACCTTCGAGGGAACTGCGCTTGCGTTGGATGTCCTCGTAGCTGTAACCGTTCTGGTTCTTCATGTCGTAGTATTCCTGAACAAACATGCGGTCCAGAGACGCCGTGTTGCCGATCACCTTCTCGACAAACAGGAAAGCTCCACCGGGCTCCAACATGTCGTAGATAGCCTGCATGATCTGCTGGCGATACTCGATAGGAGTGAACTGGATAGTCAGGATGGACATAGCCAGAGAGATGGAATGAGAGCTGAGGGTGCCCACGTTCTGGTCGAGCTTGCGCAGGTCCATATCGGAGATACGTACCTTGGGATTATGCCGGTACAAGTCCTGCATGACAGTGCGCATAGGCTCGGAGATTTCCACGGCCATGAATTTGTTGGCAGTGTCGTCCTCGATGAAAGGGCGGAGCGCTTCACCGCGGCTAGCGCCGAGGTCGATGATGGAATTGTGAGGCTGGACGAAATTGCGTCCGAGCTTATGACACAGCTTGCGCATTTCCTGATACATGGGAATACTGCGCTCCAGCATATTGTCGAAGCACTTGGCAACGTCCTCGTCGAACTCCCAGTTATCCTTCGGGGTAACGCGATCTTCTTCGTACATGGTCAATCCTCCGGTTGTTTGCCCTTTATTTACAGTCAGGTCTGACGGTGGCAGGGAACAGTGCATCAGCCATGCTCTCCAATACGGAGTCGGACAGCCCCAACTGCTGGCCTCGGGAGACGAACATGCTTCGCTCCATGCAGGCTAAGCCAGGGCTGTCCGGATCAATGGACAACTCGGAGGATACACGGACCCGGTATTCCTGAACTGCCTCCTCGCGAGCCAAGCCCATTATGAGGAGGCGGTTTTCAAGGGAACGGATGTGCTCCCTCAGTTGGTGTAGGTCTTGGTCGGTCATGCGGTCACTTAATCGTGTCGGTGTAATCCGCTCCCTTGCTGTCATAGTAGGGCTCCAGAACGTTCTCCCGGATTGCCTTGCTGAGGTGGTAAACCTGGAGAGGGACATGTGAACGGCCCAGACGCTCCCATTGCTGGCGCGGAGTCCCAGACAACTTGAAGTCGTCAGGAAAACACATGACGCGGCGGAGTTCGGGCAACGTGTATTTACGACGGCGGCCTTGATCGTCTTCTACCCAGCCTCCGCAACTGAACCGCGCGTTCTCCCCTGTATCAAAATCGGATGCCACGATCGTGGGGCTAGGGCGGTCAGCAGGAACGTAGGTCAGGCGAGACTTGAGGCTCGTCTTGAGGTATGCGATGTGAGGGAGAACGTCCTGCACGGTAACGGGCCGTCCTTTCAACGGCTTCGGAAATACAGGGTCCATCTTCAGGTCATTGCGCACACCAATGATGATGAGGCGGGCGCGTGTCTGCGGGACGCCGAGCTTCACGGGCTCGATCATCGCAGCCTTGACGCGATAGCCGGCCTTCTTGAAGTCCTCTATGGTCTCAGCGAACAGACCTCGGGACACGCCGCGCACCAGACCAGACACGTTCTCGGCGGTAAACGTCTTGGGCTTCATACCCTTGAGCATCCGGATGCCTTGATCGAATAGGTCATCCACGCGCTGTTTCACACCGTCGGAGTAAAGGACCTCCTTGTTCCAGCCGTCTTCCTGAACACCTGCAGCGGAGAAGCCTTTGCAAGGAGGGCTCATGTCCATGTGATCCAGCTCGCCTTTCTTAAGGCCAAGCTCCTTGAGCAAGGCCTTAGGGTCGAGTTCACGAATGTCGGACTTGTTCAGGATGGTGCCAGGATGATTGAGCTGATAAGTGTCCTGAGCCGCGGGAATGAACTCGTTAGATAGCAGTACGTTGAAGCCTGCCATCTTCATGCCGACGGATGCACCACCGCAACCCGCAAAGAAGCTGACGGACGTGAAGTCCTTGCGCTTCTTATTGATCTTGGCCATCGTAGGCACGAGGCTCTTGCCGCCTTCCAACGGCTCGGCGATAGCCAGATGATTGCGGGAGACGCCGGTATCATCAGCCAGCGTCACGCCGTTGTACTCGACTTCCCTGCCGTCGATCTTGGCGACCTTGGATGTAGGGTCCTTCGGTACAAACTTCTCGTTGGTCTTCGTCTTCTTCTTTGCCATTCAGATCACCACTTGAAGGAGCAGCGAGGGCACTGGTGTTCAAACTCGAAGGAGTTCTCGTCGTACTCGCCGAACGAATCGTCATCATCCTGCTCGCCCTCGACAGGCTTGTCCTTCTTACTTGTCTTGGGTTCCTCAGCAGCGGAGGCTCCACCACCGAGCGAGCGAATGGTTAACGGGTCCAAACCGAGCTGCTCGATCTCAAAGGCCTCAGTAGGTTCCAGCTCCTCCAACAGCTTACCCAGCTTGTTGTTGTCGAAGTCCCCGCCGTGGGCGTTCGCCGCGATGTTGGCTGCCTTCTCCGCCTTGTCGTCGGACCAGTTTACGACGCGGAAAGGAATCTTGGTGAGCGTACCATCCTCGAGGACCTCGATATGTCCGACTTCGACAGTGCCGTACTTATCCTTGTGGTCCTCGGTCACCACACGAGTCTTCTTGCCTTTCAGTGTCTTGAGGCGCTGGTGACCAGACACGATGGTGTCGGTAGCACGGTTGAGCACGATACCACTCAGGTCACCGAACGTCTCGTATGAGGTCTGGAGACCCTTGAGCTGACGGGCGCTGATGACACGCGGGTTGTACTCAGCGCTGGCGTCTGCGAGCGCTTTGACCGTGAGCTTCTTCGGCAGCTTGGACTTCTTGACCTTGCCGCCTGTCTTCGCAGCCTTCTTGGTAGACTTTGCCTTCTTCTCGGCGGAAGGTGCCTTCTTAGCCATTGGGATTATCTCCTGTTGAATTGAGGCTATGCGCTCTATTTACACTTTCCGCTGCTAACGAGCCTGGATGGCCTCTGAACGGCGGTAACGCTTCACGTCCAGCATACTGTCGGTGTTGAAGGCTAGCTCCTTCGCTTCCTCCAGTGTTTTGCAGTGATCGAAGCCGGTGCCGTCGGGATTGTCGTCTTCGACCTGCATGATCTGGCGGAGGCCGGAACGTAGCGCTTCCATTTCACCTTCGCTAGTGATAACGAAGGCGGTGTGCATTTCGTTATCGAAGAAGCTGATATAACTGACGGAATAGAGGCGTTCTTTCGGCATGGTGTGCTCCTGCATACTTTTCGGCGAGCGGAACGTAGCTCTTGCATTTACCTGCTTGCAGGGTTTCGATTTACAGTACGTGGAAATTAGGATTCGCGGTTCCATTTCCGTGAGGGAGCGAAGCGACCGAGAGCGGAGCCGTAGGCGGAGCGGTTTTCCGACCTCCTCTCGATAGAGACGCGAGCGAAGCTCGCTGGTGACGCGAGCCGTAGGCGAGTGTTACCGATAAGCATTTCCCGCTCATTTCCTTTCCCGATCTCCCAGTGTAACCGAATGTATCCATGGTAACAGACCTCCGCTCCGTAATCAACCGTCGGATGTCTTCCGACTCCGAGCTAAGACAGAGGTGTGCCGTTTAACAACTGGTCTTGAACGCGCTTTCTAACGCGCTTTCTAACGGGAGGCGGGAGTGCGCGAAAATGTCGTCGCATACGGCACCTGACGGTGCCTTACGCTACGGCTTCGCACGGAGGATCGCTCGCTGGCGCTTCGCTCTGGAGGCTCGCTTACGTCTGGGACGACGCTCGCGGGCGAGCCGATCTACGGACTCTCGATCCGGCTTGCGCCTGCTCAGCTTTTGCAGGCTACGCTTCGGCGTTCTCGCTAATTCTCGCCGACCTGCGGCGGCTCGCGTTAGCTGCGGCGCTCTCGCTGCTTGCAGCACTTCGCCAACGCTACTAGCGTATACGCATTGACACTTTTTGGTTTTGAGCCGAAAGCACCTAGAAGCAAAACGGGACCAACCTCACAACTGCTAATTTTCAGAAAGGACGGTACGACACGTCAAGCCTACCGTGCAGGCCAACACAAAGGCCTATGTAACCACCTAATCTTTTTTGTAACAGAGTGTAACAGACCGGATTTTTGACGCTTTGCGACACTCGAAAAAGTGAGAAACGATGAGCCAAGCGGAGAACATGAACATGCCTAAGGAAAAGTGGAGTTATGTTGCGGAGTCGGAACGCGGATGTGTCTTTGCGGACTTCAATCCAAAGACGTTCGACGACATACTGGAGGTGCTGTCTCGGAACACAGACGACGTGGTGTTACTGTTCGTCGATCCGTCTTCTACCTTCGATATTGCTAGGATGCTTCAGGTCTTTCGGACGATGGACGAACATAGCCGTATGCGGTTCCACGATAGGATCGAGGTTGCTGCGTGTGTGGTAGAGGACAGCGGGGAAGAGGCGATGCTGGAGTCTATGAAGGAATACGTGCGGGCGACGTTCGGCAGCGGCTTTACTGCATCGAACGCCGTGAAAAGGGGCAGGGGTACGCTAGGACTATCGGAGGACCAGATGTTCGTGAAAGGCGAGCAGCCGTGACTGCCCGCCTCTGTTTCTTACCCTTCGCTCTCGATGAGCGATAGAGCGCTGATGGCGATTTCGGAGCACGCCGCCCCGAGTTCACCGCTGGCCTTGAGTGTGTTCTCGCGGTTGCGGCTCTTGTTGCGATACACCGCAGCTTCCACGTCCACCTGCGGGTTGGTGTCCGGCGAGCCGGATTGTTTCACCTTGATCGAGGCCAGGCGAACATTCAACGTGTCGCCTTTGTAGTCTGTAAGCTCGATCCGGCCGTTGGCCACCAGCTCCCGACTACGACGGGGAATCACGGAGCTTCCCACGAACAGGCTGGACAGGTCACGGTTGGAGGCCTGAGCGGTCTCAAGGTCCGCGAACAAGTCGTCGAAGATTTTAGTTATCGCTTCCTCGAACGAGGCTTCCTTGTTGATAGCGCTCGCTTCGGCAGCCAGCTTGTCAGACAGATCATTCTTGATCTGGTCCCACACATGGCGCAGCTTTGTGACGTTCTTGTCCTTGATAGCCGCCGCCAGCTTCTCTCCGTGTTCCCTGCTCAGCATCGGCATTACCATGCGCAGCATCTGGGAGCGGGAGCTTCCCTTCTTTTTCTTGCGGCGCGCCAGCGCGATCATGTTACCTGCTATTGCTTGATTACGATCCATTAGGTTACCCTCTCGTTTCCGTATACCGTTTTCACGGCGTTATCGTGATGGACGTGCAGCCCTTTGATTCGTTCCCACTCTCCATTCCGCTTAATTAAGGCGTAGGCGGCCTGCTACGCTTCGTCGTTACGTCGAAGCGTTAGGCTAGAGGAGTTTCAGGCCTTTCGCTATTTCTCTTAACGGTTCCGTTCTCTGGACGAGCCTCGTCTGAACCATCCATTCGAGTTGCCTCTTGTCTGCGGTGATCTTCCTCTCCATGTCCATGACTTTCAGGACGAGGCGCCGGTCGCGCACCACAACGATGTCTCCTGTGCTAACCTCATGTATATTTGGCGGAAGCACGATTGGGAAGTTGGACAGCGCGTCCATCTTGCTGTAATCCAGCGCACGGCTCTCAGGTCCTAGGTTGGCGCGTACCTTGTCCATGCCAAGATCGAACTCCAGCACCAGATGCGTGAACTCCTTCGCCTGAACCTGAAGAACGGCTGTCTTCCCTGCGTACTCCTTGAGTTTGCGCAGTGATGCGGGTTCCCAGTCTATCATGAATTTCTCGCCCGTCAGGACCTGCGTATTGTTTCGCAGGCTGTACGTCACCGACTGGAAGTATTTGGGAACGTTGATCGCGAACTCGACGAAGTTGTAGGGCTCGATAGGACCTTGGCGCCGCATGGAGTTTGGAGCGTTCGTCGTTACCACCGTGTACCCGCTGATCCGCTCGATGTCCCACGTCGTCAACACATGGCGCTGTTTGCCGTACGCCTTGTATCCCGGCTGGAAGCCCGTCTTGTAGCAGATACCGCAGTTGGCATTAGAGCCAAACATGGTGGTCTCGGTGAAAGCAACGTCTCCTTCCTTAGCGGTAACGTCCCGATACAGCTCCTCAGGAATGTCGTCATCCGCCATGTCGTCATACCCACTGACGTCCATGACGTTTTCGCCGTACAGCTTTTCCGCAGGGCTATCGCCGAACAGGTTGTCGTCTTGCAGGCGGACTCCCAGTTCCGAGCTGCTGTCTTCGTCAACAGTCGGCACCACAGGTTCAACATGGTAATCGTTCTCATGGCCTGTGATAGAGTTGTGTTCAGGACGAACCTCCACCTTCTCGCAGGTGCACGTCTTACCTATACGCGCTTGCGCCTGATAGTAGTCCACCTCAACGCTGTCCACGTACAGGGAGTTGAGCACCTGCTGGTTGAACGGTTCGACAGTTTCCTGCAATCGGGCTTGAGCCTGCTTGTGTGTATAGTTACGGGCGTTCTTCCGTTTGATTGTTCCCGTACCGCGCTTAACCCTTGCCATAGCCGGCCTCCGCTTGTTTCAGGAGCTCCATCACCTCGCTATATTTCTTCCCTTCCAGCTTGTCGATCTTTGGCTTCAGGAGCTTGAGTGCGTTATCGAGCTCCATTTCCCTGTATTTGTCAGCATATCTATTTCCGATCAGAGCCATCCGCACTAACTGTTCACCCGTCAGAACCACAGCGACGCGAGCATCCAGCTTTTCGTTGCTTCGTAGGTTCTCCTCGAAGAACTCGTCCATTGGGTTCATGGCCGCCCAATGTCTGCCATGCGCATTGTTTCCGATCGCGACGTTCCCGTCTGTTCCTGTGATAGGACGCTGGCACACCATAATGACCCATCCTTTACTCCTCAGCTTTTCGAGCTTGATGGGAATATCGGTATCCTCTACGAACACGGTCGGCGTCGGGCCGAGCAAGTTGGTGAGGGTCGAACTGGCTACGCTTACATGAATTTCGAGCATTTTGGCCTCCTAGACTGGTTGAGGTAAATTATCGACCATCTCGATAGTAATTTGCCGTATCGCACATTGTATCTCGGAGGCCTTATGGCCATCACTGTACTTTCAATGGACCCCGGCACCACGAACTACGCCGCGTCCATATTGAAGATCGCACCTTCAGGCGAAAAGCTGAAGGTAAGGGTGGTGGGAACCCGCCTCGTGGAGAACACGATCAAGGTGCCCGCTGATCTAGTTCCTGAGTCCCGCGCGTATATTTCGGAGATTCGCCATCTGGAGCACCTGTACGGTCCGTTCGATCTCGTCGTGGCGGAACGTTTTCAATCCAGAGGTCTCAAGGGCACGACAATCGAAGCAATAAATATGATGCTCGGTGCCCTGGCTGTAACCTATCCGCAGCTCACGATCTACACGGCATCAACTTGGAAAAATAGCTTCAACAGGAAGTTTGAGAACTCCAACGCACTCAAGGAGTTGTACGAAGACCTGAAGGAGCTGACCAAGCCTACGCCTAAGGCCGAACGTCTTACTGTACACGAACTCGACTGCTCCCTTATGGGCATCTACCATGCTTGCAAGGAGCTGGAGTACGATCCGTTCGAGTGCCTGTCCGGCGGACGCCTTGAAGCGTTCCTGAACCATATCGAATCCCGACCAAGACTGTAAATACACTCCAGAATCCTGAAACAGGAACGGAGGTTTTTACGTGTCCTCAGATGAAGTGAAGCAATGTCCGTTGGTGGAATCCTACAGGTTTCGGACGCAGTGTTGCGTCGAGACTTGCAAGTTCCATTCACCGGTAACGCGCAACCGCTGCCTTGGTATGGACATTCGGTTCTCCGCTGAGGACAAGCCGTTCTCCGATGCTGAGTTGTTGCGCTACAAGTTCTCCGGGCAGGAGCTATCGGTAAAGGACGTGTCTCGCGTCAGGAAGAAGTCAGTGGATCAGGTCAAGGCATTGATCATGCTTCACCATGTCATTCAGGTCCTGCGCGAGCGTTACAGTCCTGATGCCGGCCTCGACTATGTTGAAGGTAAGTCCAAGATTGTGGATGACGTCCTGAACTCCGAACCTCTGTCGCTGGAGAGATTGGACTTCGAGCCTTGGATGCTGTCTTTGCTGTTCGACGAAAAGGTTGTCGAACCTATAGCAGGCAGCAAGTTCAAGCTCAAAGACGCCCTTCGGTTGAAGACCAAGGACTTCTCGGCCCTGACCAAAGCTGTAAAGATACTTGGCTCAGGTAATACACTATTCGATAGCGTCCTGTAGTAGGACACATTAACCAAAACGGAGAGGCAAAATGCCGATCAAAGTGAAACTCCAGCGCCTGACTGTTACGCAGGCTGAGAAGGCGGACGATTCCCAACTGTTCGTCCTGAACAAGAGCAACCCGCGTGGCAACGTCAACTTCGTGGTCGTCGATTCCGGTCAGCAGAAGGTGTCCGTGCAGGTTCCTGTGACGTTCATTCCTGTGGACCTGTCCACCTTCGCCACCAAGGCCGACGTTCTGCGCAACCCGAACTTCCGTCGTCTGGTCGCTCGTGGTTTCGTCCACATCGTCAGCAGCGAGAGTGCTGAGGAGTTCCTGCAGGACGAGCGAGCCCAGAAGGAGCACAACCGCATCTTCGACGTGCTGAACGACGACTACGACCTGGGCAACTTCCAGGCGCCGGTCGATGAGCAGGTGAACGCCGCTCCGCCTGAAGCTGAACAGCAGGTCAGCCAGTTCGTGCAGAACATCCTGCTCCGCACCGACGACAGCGCCGACGATCTGATCGTGGAGCTGGAAGCGAAGCTCGACACCATGAGCGTGCAGGACATCAACTACCTGCGCGACAACACCTCCAGCGCCCAGCTCAAGGAGTGGTGCGCCGAGGCCATGGAAGCACTCGAAGACGAATGATCGAACACCGGCAGCCACCGCCGGTATCTTGTGGGTCAGCTTCGGCTGACCCTTTTTTATGTCTCCGCTCCGCATCGACTCGGCGATCCCGTGCGACTCTAGCTTTATACTCGTGGTCCATAGACACAAAAAAGGTCGCCCTGTAGACGACCCTTCAATTATTCCATTCTTCACTTACCCTTCCTCTCCTTCTCGACCATTGCCTTAACTTCCTGGATGATCTCGATAGGGCAGTCGTCCGGGTCCATCTTGATTAGCTTGCCTTCCTCGTCCTTCTCCTTAGGCAGACGCAGGTGCTTAACCTGTATGTATCCTTCGCACGCCGCCTTGATTCGCTTGAACATCTGGGTACCGGCCTTGTCGTTATCCGGCATGACATAGATCGTTTCCAGTTTCGTGCTCATCGCCAGAATACGGAGTAGCTTCTTCTCCGTGAAGTTCTCGGAACCTAGGATCGCTAGGCAGGGAATGCTGTTGTTCACAAGGCGTAGCATATCGCGCGGCCCTTCCACTAGCACTATAGACCGATATCCCTTCTTGCGCACGATCCTCTTTACGTACTCATATCCTAGCAGGCCCACGTCCTTGACCCACTGGCCCTTCGTCGTTAGGTAGCTGGCCCCGTGCACCTGCTTCTCTAAATAGGCACGGACCCCGCCTTTGTACCTTCCGTTTACCGATACAGGGAAGAACAGCATAACCTCGTCTGTCAGAGGGTCGTTGTAGAACAGCCCTCCCAGCTTACGAAGCAGCTTGCCCGGGTAACCGCGCCACGACATGTGGATCGGCCACTGGATCGTCTCCATCGTATTGAGGGATCGCTTTAGCTCTTGGCTTCGCGATTCGTATGTGACGACCGTCCGTTTCTTGTTTTCTCGTTTTGACCCGTTCCCAGAGAAACCCAGCTCCCAGTCTTTGAACTGGTGCAGGTCCATCTTCTTAGCTAACGAGTTCCAGTGCGCCTTGGCTCCGCAGCCGAAGCAGTGAAAGAAACCTAGCGGTACTCCAGAGTCCACCGCTAGGTTGATACCTCCGGACGGGCTGCGGTCATCATGGTACGGGCACTGGATCATGTACGAGTCGCCTGACAACTTTTTGTTGCCTGGAATCTTGGAGGTTATCTCCTCAAATATGATCTGCCTTGCGTCGCTCATGGAATGTCCTATGGCGTTGTAATTTACCAACGTTGTCTAGTGCATATTTACACTGCCGCGTATATAAGTCGGTGTAAATATGCCACATACTGAACAAAGGATGCACCCTATGGCAGGCTTCGGAAACGTACCGCGGAAGCAGACCTTCCGCAAGGGTGGCTTTCCTCCTAGAAAATCGAAAGCGGCCTCCATCGCTGGTAAGCTCTACGAGCAGGCCATGGAAAACAAGTTCAAAAGTCAGAAAGGTCGCCGCCCCGAATACAGGCCCTCCTCGTTCCCGTTGTGTAGCGTTCTGGTCTACATGAAGCTGGTACGGGGAGCATCGCTCGGCTATTTTGAGAACGAGCGTTCCGCGGCAGGTGACTATTTCACCTCTGTCGGCACAACAGCCCACGAGAACATTCAGTATCACATGGGCTTCTCTGGTAAGATTTTCGGCGACTGGAAGTGCCTCGACCGTGCGTGTCGGAAGGGCCAACGCGCTCTCGATTTGTACGACGCGAATGGCGAACTGGTCCGGGAAGGTAAGCTAACCCGAAAGAATACGACGAACAACACATGCCCCAAGTGCGGTAATGCTATGGAGTATGTGGAGAAGGAGATCAACTACAAAGGCCTCAAAGGCCATATCGACTGTATTATTGAGCTGCCTGACGGTCGGTACTGGGTTGCGGACTACAAGACCTGCACCAAAACCAAGATCGATAGCAACAAGCTCCCGCAAAAGTCTCACCTCAAACAGTTGCCGTCCTACTGCTGGGTCCTGAAGAAGAAGTACAAGATGGAGATTGCTGGATTTAGCCTCCTGTATTTCAGCCGCGATAACCCGTTCAACTACTACGAACACGCGGAGACTTGGACCAAGAACTGGGATCGCCGTTGTAAGGAGATGGTCGCCAACGAACGCCTCAAGTTCAAGGCAGGAGTTAACAGCTTCGCCAAGATGAACCCTGCGGAGGCGATCAAGTATAAGCCGTGCAAGACGCTGGCCTTCTACGAGAAGGAGATTGCGTATTACACGGAATGCCCGATGTTGGATGTATGCTTTAACGAGAAGAAACTCCGAAAGGCGTTGAAGAAACATACCAAGGACTTTCCCTCGGACGAGCAGGACCGCCAGCACCTCATCGACGCAATCAATATCAACTAGGAGGCAGGCCATGATCGAGATTGATCTAACCATGGTGAGTGATAGCGATAAGGCTCTCGCCAGCTTTTATGGTTTCATGGACCAAGGCACCGTCCCTCAGACTCAGCCTTCCGATGCGGAAGAGGAAGAGGAGAAGAAGGAAGAACGGGAGGAGGAGCGCAAGGAGAAGGAAGAAAAGGCCAAGAAAAAGGCCAAGAAAGACTCCTCGGACGACGGCGATTCTGAGGACAGCGAAGACTCGTCCGATGACTCCTCGGACGAGGATAGTTCTGATGAAGATTCCTCCGAAGACGGCGGCGATGATTCTGACGACAATGCCTCAGACGAAGGTGATGACGATGGCTCCGATACTGGCACCGATGATGCCTCTGATGATTCCGATGATGGTGACGGCGATGATGCCGACCCTGATTCCGATGATGAGTCTTCTGGCGATGACGCAGACGCCGATGATGACGCCGATGCTGACTCCGATGAAGACGACTCCTAACCCATCCTGACAAGGACTTCTGTAATGGAAATCAAGATCGACCCCAACGCGAAAACCCACCACATTCAGGCCAGCAGGAATCCCGACCAACTTCCTGACTTCATCGCTCAGTGTTCATCCGTCGATGATCGCGAGCTTCTGCTGGACATGGCTGCAAACACTCTGGAGCCGAAACGGGCTCCCGACCTTCTCGACTTTGTGGGCCGCAGCTACCAAGTCCTGGAGAAGAACAAGAAATTCCAAGAGGCTGTCCAACGCTTCTTCCGCGACGTTATCTGGAAACGTTTCCAGAAAGTCGTCTGGAGTGAGGAAGGCACCGTAGGCTTGGACGTCCCCATCGAGGATCGCCACGTCAAGACTTTCCTCAAGGTTGCCCACCTTCCCAGCACCTCCGCCAAGTACGTGGATAACGTGCGGAAGTTCCTGACGGATCAGGCTCAGAACGTCCGCTAATCCTATTCCATAAAGGCATAACCTATGGACAAGATGAAATCTCCCTGTGCCAACTGCGGAGAGGACATCGCTTGGTTCCCGCTGCCCGCCGACACTCAGACGTGCGGGCAGTGCTCCACCTCCTATACTCGCGACCAGATTCTCAATATGTGGTACGAGTCCAGTGAGCTGGAGTTCAGCAGGATCAGCGATACTCTTAGCTTCGATACAGACCAACTTTATATCTACCGCGCTGAGGTCACACGGGTGATCGACGGCGATACCTTTGAGGCTGCCGTCGAGTTGGGCTTCAACGTGACGGTCAACGTGACGTTCCGCTTACTGGCTTTCGACACTCCAGAGCCGACGTGGCGAGCAGAGAACTCTGCCGAGGAAGCTCACGGTGTTATGGCCTCACGGTTTGTTCGGACACTCCTGACGGATCGCGAGGTCATCCTTCTAACCCGTAAGAACGGAAGCGGTAAGTACGGTCGCTGGTTAGCAGACATCGTTATAGGCGGTTCTGAGGGGAACTGGGTAAAGCTGACCGATCTGCTGGCGCAACTCAATCTGGCAAAGTTTGCATCCTACGCAGCATACGCTGGTGAGACGTTCGACATCGAGCGGTGACCAGATAGAGACCTACCTTGTTCGCCGTGCCGTGGTGTGATATAATGAAGATGAACGCTAGCGATCCGAAACGAGCGTTCGACAATGTGGTGACGGAGATTGATAACGTTCGCCATCATTCAACTAGCGCAATCGCGCTCACTGTAAGGAATCACATCATGCCGCGTTTCCCTAATCAAAAGTTTGCTACCCGAGAAAATCTGTTCGCCCTGCTCGAAGGGGATGCCTACAAAGAACCGGCCATCATCGCGCTGGCCCTTTCGGATAGTAAGATCATCTGCACGGGCGAAGCGCCCAAAGCCGCGTACCGCTTCATCCGAGAGTTTGTGGAGGATGTGATCTTCCCTGACATTGCAAAGCAGACGGGCACCTCGATCGACCCGTTCATTCTGGACGAGGAATCTGAGGAAGTCGTCAACAAAAAGTTTGGCGAGCTGGCTGAGCAATGGTTCAACGCTTATGACCAGAGAGGCTTGCCTGACGAAACGCTCGCCAACTTCGTCGAACTTCTCAAGACGTACTGCGAGTAACTGACGGCAGGGAGGGTCTTCGGGCCCTCCATCTTTATCTCCGACTTCCAACACGATCTACAAGGTGACCAACATGACTTTCGCTACTCTCGACGTTCGCGGCCCGTGCAAACTTTCCGATATCGACTTCGCTGTGGACGGCATGGCAGAAGATGGGTCGTTCGACCTGTCCAACGCTGACGCCAAAGAGCTTTACGATATTCTCCTCAGTCATGGTATCGGTCTGGAAATGAACGAGTTTATCGGTCCCGCGGGAGGCAACTCTAACATCACCCTTTATGGTGAGGAAGAAGTCTTGCGTCGGTATCTTGAATACCATTATATGGTCGGCGCAGAGGAATTGCTGACCATGTACTTCGATGGCATCGAAAAAGTTTGAATCCGATGGGGGCTCCGGCCCCCGTCTTTGTTTATTGTACCGAGAAGGTATTGTGTAAATAGTCACTGATACCTCCAACACAGGCTACACGATCATGGCAAAGAAGAAGGTGACCGAGGTGGACGTGTCTTCCGCCCCGAAGAAAAAACGCAAGAAGTCTGCACGGCAGGACGGCTTCGAGATTATGGAAGGACTTGCCTAGGTACAAATCCTAGATACATACTAATTTAGAATATCGAAGCTATGTATCTGGGAGATCATCGTGCGATACACACACATAAAAGAAGACGCCAAAACAGGGACTGAAAAGTTTGTCGATGGCGTCACCTACGTAAAGCGGAAAAACGGTAAGTGGCAAATCAAACCCACGCCTCAGATACGCGACTGGCTCAAATCCCTTTACCAAGTGAAGGGGTTGAACATGCGGGAACTGTCCAATGAGACAGGAATACCTCACGGGAGCCTCCAAAAGCTCCTCCACCACTTCGATCTAATGCGCAGTAAAAAGAAAAAGGCTGCCTCTCATATAGACATCGTTGTTTCTGAGCGCGACACCATTATCGAATGGAATAAGAAGCTCGTCTCCCCTGGTAAAATGGCTTCACGCCTAGCTCATAAACATTCGACCGACATGTGCGTTTGGGCTTTTAAGACTGCATGTAATCGAGCCGGCACTCCTTTGATGTCGCGTTCTCAGGTGAAGCAAGCCTTTTTGCGCAGGAACAAGAGTTCCATCTGTCGTATGTACGTCGAGGATAAGCGAAGCGCCTCTTATATCGTTGACGGCATTCGGAAAAAATTTCCTCACATGCGCATAACTTCAGGTGCGTTAAAAGATTTTCTCCGAGCTAATGGTGTCCGTGTTCGTACACACGAAGAAGCCGTAAGCCTACTAGAGGATAATCGAGCGAAGGGAAGAACGTGTGAGGTGAATCAGAACAGAAACGCCGCGCGGCAATCCTGGACGTATAAGTTGAGCCTGGACCCATCGCTCCTTACGTATAAGGAATACCGCCGGTTGATAAGTACGGTGACCCGTTCCGCTATGAAGAGGTTTCCTGCGCATTACGCCCATGTGCTTAATGTAGGACCCGGAGAGTCCATCGACCACATAGTTAGTGTTCATGATGCCTACTTTAGGCTGAACCGCGATACTATGGAGTACGAACGCAGACCTTCCGTGATTCCCGTCCGCTTTATGGTGCACCCTTGCAATTTACAGGTACTGCCTGACAGAACCAATCGTATGAAGGGTGTCGCTTCTTGGATGACCCTGAAAGAATTGAAGAACTCTGTAAATAAAAGTGACTTTAAGTTGGAGGCCGGATAATGGCTAGAAAAGGTGTGAAGGAAGTTGACGTGACTTCTGGTAAGAAAGGTAAGAAGAAGTCATTTGCTCAGGATTCATTTGCCATCCTAGAGAATTTGGATGGTGTGCGCGCCAATCCCTCCATGTACCTCGGCGAGCTGGGTGAGGAAATGGCACGCCGCCATCTAAAGGAGAAGGTCGATAACTCCTACGATGAGCACGTCGCTGGACGCAACAACCTGATCGAGGTGGTGCTCGACTACGACAACGACCTGATGGTGGTGGCTGACGGTGCCGGCGGTATTCCGACCGACTTCAAAAAGTTGAAGTCTGGGGAGAAGATCACCATTATGACAGCCGCCCTGACCAAGACACACGCAGGCGGCAAGTTCAACGACAAGGCGTACAAGACCAGTGCCGGTACACACGGTGTTGGTGTCGCTGCCGCTAACGCGGTGAGCGAGGAAATGCGCGTCTGGTCCACGTACAACGGCGGCCTCGCATTCCAGCGCTTCGAGCGCGGCGAGATCGCGACCAAGGGGCCCCACCCAGTAAAGGTCAAGAAGGTGGACAGCGACGTGACGGCGTTGCTGAGCCATAAGAAGATTCAGAAGTACGGTACCATCATCGCGTCCAAGCTCGACCAGACCGTCGTGTCCGAGTCATCACGCCGTGGTCGCAAGCTGCCCAAGAACTTCGTCAAGGCTGAGCCCGATGCCAAGAAAGTGGCTGAGTGGTTGAAGTACATGGCGAACCTGAACCCTGGCCTGGTCATCAAGCTGTCCGTCGTGCGCAAAGGCAAGACGAAAGGTGCCACCTTCCATAACAAGAAGGACCTGGCTTGGATTCCCAAGACCATGTGCGATTCTCGCGAACTCAAGCCTATGGGCAAGCCGTTCACGCACAAGTCCGACCACATCAGCCTCGCCGTCGTTTGGTCTGATCATCCCGACTCCGACAACTTCGTCAGTTTCGTCAATACCAGCCCGACCGCTGACGGTGGTTGGCACGTCAAAGGCTTTACCGACGCTCTGGTACAAGCAGTCAAGCCTTACATGCCCAAAGCGAAGGGCAAAGGCAAGGGCCGGTCTCTCGGCTTCAAGGGTAGTGATCTGCTCGTCGGTCTAACAGGCCTGTTCGACTACCGTATGCACGGCGCGGCCTACACTTCTCAGGTGAAGGACAAGCTGGCGTCCAAGGTCGACCGAGAAGTTTACGAGGAGTTGCTCCCTGCGTTCGAGGAGTATTTCTCCAAGAACAAAAAGGTGGCACGCGACATCATCAAGCGTGCGCAGGCTGTAGGTAAAGGACGAGAGGACCTGGCTGCTGTCGTCAAGTCCATGGCTGACGTGAAGAAGAAGACCAAGGGGAGCGCACTGCCGGGCGAGCTGGCTGTAGCCGACAAGGCCAAGCCGCACGAACGCGAGCTGTTCATCGTGGAGGGTGACTCTGCCGCTGGTACCGCCATCGACGCACGCAACTCTGACTACCAGGAAGTGCTGCCTGCTGGCGGTAAGCCACTCAACGCACTCAAGGCTCCGCTGTCCAAGGTGTTGGGTCACGCCGAAATTCAGAAGATGTTGACTGCCCTCGGTGCCGACGTGAAGACGCTTGACCCGAAGGCTGAGAACCCGACGTTGGATACAGGCAAGCTGCGCACGGCGAACGTTATCCTGTTGGTCGACCCTGACCCTGACGGGGGCCACATCGCAGTGCTGTACCTCGCCGCTATCTACCGGCTGTTGCCCGACCTGTACAAGGAAGGTCGCGTGTGGTGCATCGACGCACCTCTGTACGCGGCAGTGAAGGACGGCGAACTTTACGGAGGCATGACGTTCGACGCTTGCCGTAAGGAGTCGCCCAAGAAAGTGAAAGACGGCGAGATCGTGCGCATCAAGGGTTGGGGTGAGGTAGACGAGACGTTCCTCGAACCCATCGCGTTCAAGCCCAGCACCCGTCGCCTCATCCGCATCAATCCGTTCGAGAGTGCGGAGAAGGAGCGCTTCTTCCGCGGCGTCGTGGCAGAGAACGCCATGTACCGCCGGCAGCTTCTTGGCCTGGAGGACTGATCATGGTACGCAATCGCGAAGGCAAAGTTACGCTCTCCGTTCAGACGGACCGCTCTGGCACCACGTTCCAGGAGCTAGCAGAGTTTGTGGATGCTGTCCGGGCTAGCACCGATCAGCCTGACGAGAAGGTGTCGCTGGAGTTCGACTACGACATGAGCGACCATGAGTCCGCATGGTATAATGTCGACCTGAACGGTGACTGGAACCAAGAGGCCGTGAAGTTTGAAAACGGGATCGTGGTCCGCATCGACAAGGACCGTCTGGTCGATGGTCTGCCTGCCGACATCTATCGCTACGCCTACGAACATAAAGAACTCATCCTGAACCCTGGGGAAGATGGCGACGGGGCGGTGCACAAAGACGATTCGCTTCCAGGCGGTGTGTGCATTGAACTCTACGGTATCGGCACCTTCACAAACACCATCTTCATCCCTGTTCGTCGAGTAAGGTAATCTCATGGCACGTAAGAAGAAAGCAACCCGCAACGGCAAGCCGGCTCCGATCAAGGGCGACGAGCGCAGCCTGTTTCCCATGCTCGGGCAGAACCTGGAAACCATACAGGATACCGAGCTGTCGGCGTTCACGTCCGACGCTCTTTCCCACTACGGCGCATACGTCGTTGAGGATCGCGCGGTTCCTGATTATCGTGACGGCCTCAAGCCCGTGCATCGTTCGCTGCTCTGGTCACTGGCAGGCCTGAACCTGCGCCCGACTTCATCTTACAAGAAGTCGGCACGTACCGTCGGCGACTGTATCGGTAAGTATCACCCTCATGGTGACGCTGCCGCTTACGGTGCTATGGTGACCATCGCCAACACGATGCCTCCTGCGGTAGACGGTCAGGGTAACTGGGGCACGCCCATCAACCCTGCTGCTGCTCAGCGTTACACAGAGGCGCGCATGAGCAAGTTCGCCCACATGTTCATGCTGGATCGTTCGTACCTCGACGTGGTGCCGACTGTTCCGAACTTCTCGGGCGACGATTCCATTCCGTTGTTCCTGCCGGCCCTGCTGCCGTACGCGCTGTTCAATGGTAACACGCCTGCTCCTGCCTACGGTGTGCGTGCTGGTAACCCGAGCTTCTCCTTCCGCAGCGTATCGAAAGTCGTCATTGCCATGCTCAAGGGCAAGGAAATGTCTGGCAAGAAGTTGGCGAAGGTTTTGGAGATTCAGCATCCGTGGGGATGTACAAGCGTTACCGATCCGTCCGACTTCGAGGAAATGATCGCGACGGGTAAAGGCAGTATCATCTACGCGCCTGAGATCGAAGAGGACTACGACAAGCGCCTGATCCGTGTGCGGTCCTTCGTCCCGTCCGGCCTAGCATCTACTGCCCAGATCGACAAGACTCTGGAGAAGATCAGCAAGATTGACGGCGTGCGGAAGTGCTACAGCAAGCAGGGTAAGAAGTCTGTTGGTAGTGGCCCCTACGGTGCTCTGTTCATCATCGAGTGCCAGCGTAACCTCGACACCGACCAGTTCTATGACATCCACGAGGCTGTCGAAAAGCAGGTCACCAACTCTGTCGGGTATCGCCTCGGCGTGACTGTACGTAAGGCGAACGACAAGAACGCCTTCCACTACCTGAACTACGAGAAGTTCTTCCGTACGTGGATCAAGTATCGCATCAATCTGGAGCTCCGCCTCATCAAGCACCTGCTGGAGAAAGCGGAGAAGGAGTTGCACCTCCAGAAAGTTTACCTGTTCGCAGTCGAGAACATGGAGAAGCTGCTCAAGGTGCTGCCCAAGGCTCTGGTCTCCGAAGACCCTGATGCTGCTCTCGCCAAAGGCATGAAGATGCCCAAGGAAGACGCGACCATCATTCTGAACCGTCAGGTGCGTAAGCTCGCCAAGCTGGAAGCTGCCGACCTGAAGAAAAAGATCAAGGACATCGAAGCTGAGATCAAGCAACTCAAGGTCGACAAGGAAGCTCCTGGTGATCGTGCTGCTCGCGACACTGAGCACCGCGTCAAGTCCTACCTCAAGAACCCCGACAAGATGAAGTCGGGCCTGACCTTCTAGGAGGTTCTCCATGGCAAACCTGAGTGTTTACGTCCACAACAGCAGGAGCAACATGACGTTCAACGCTCACCTGCTTGTTTTCGTTCGGGCGTGGAACATGCCGTGGGGTAAGGAAGACGAACCGATGGAGGACTCGTGGATGCGAGTCCCCTGTTTCCGCTCTCCCGGCCCTGGCGGTAAGAACCACTACCTGTGCGTTAACCCTCATGTCGAAGGTGCCTCCCCTATCGTTATGTCGGAAGAGGACAACACGGTGATCAAGGCAGGAGGGCGCAAACTTCACAAGGTGATCCCGCAAGGTCTGATCGAGTCCGTACGAGGAGAAGCTATCGACGTTCCTGCATGGGAATACGAGCGCCAAGAGTCGTGGCCGTATCTTCGTATGTTCGATCCAGACGAGGTCCGCTATCGCTACGGTGTGATCAACGGACAGGAGGCTGCTGAGAACGTTAACGCCTTGCCCAACAATCACAACTTCGCCGTAATACGCAAGACCGTTTCACCTCGTCCGTGTCGGTCTTGTGGGCGCAACCGACGAGTCAGAATGAGGTGACCGATGCCAGTCTTTCCGCGCCTAGCCTTTCGCCACACCCAAAAGTCCGAGCTATACCACGCCCTGTGTAATATGCGTCAGGGCGAGCGGACCGTACTTGGTACTTGCGTTGCGTGTTCGTCGCCTGTGTACACACATCGCTTGTCCCGACATCGCGCTCGTTGGTACTGTTGGAACGGGAAGTGCCGTAATCATGAAGCCCGCACTATGGCCACAAAGTATGAACCCTCGTGGTTCCGTCGCGACGACGGTGTGGCCGAGCGCTTCCAAGAGCCTTTGCCGGAGATACAGTAGGACGACTAGAGACCGCACTTTGATACGCTCAGGGTGCGGTCTTTCTGTTTCTATGGTGGTGCACACGTTCCTGTTTTGTGCTATAATGAAGATGTGGGAGAACGATCCCACACTAATGTGGTTACGGACGTAAGTAAGGTTCAACTAGGAGACTCAAGATGGCAAAGTATGTAAACCTCAAGGCCGACATGGAGGGCGAGTGGAGGATCGTCGAGGATACCTCGCGTACGGTCAAAGCTCACAGCATGGGTAAGGTTGAGTTCTTCCCAGAGCTGACGATAAATCCCGCGTTCCCCTCGCAGCCAGGCGTTGCGGAAAGGCGTATTGCTCCTGCCGCTGTCGCTCTTGGTGAAGGCCTAGAGTTTGCAGCTTTCATACACGAAGGTATCGTATCGGACGACCAAGCATTCGCCCTTATTATCGCCCACCTGGGTGATGGTTCCATTGAGGGGCGCGAAGTGAGAACCAACGGCAATAATGCCTACGAAAGGATGGTCGCCGAGGTAGAGGCTGCTATCGACGAACTCCTTGAAGAACTGGACTGACGTATGCCCTACGGACTCACGGATCGAGACTTCATCCAGCGTAAGAAAGAAGGCCGGGACCGTGTGGCGTGGATACTCTTTCTTCCGCTGCCTGACGGTAACCACCTAGTGATAAAGTCTCGCAAGCCCGAAGCGGAAGCCATAGCAGAACTGGGAAGTCAGCGAGACGTCCTTATAGAACAGCTTTGGTCGGACAACATCGACCGGCTGGTGCGCTTGGCTCCATCGCACAACACGGAATATATGGAGACCTACCGGCGTAACCGGTCGGGTAAGATAGGAGTTTCTCACCAGAAGCACCTGAGAAAGTTTGCAGCCACGTGGCGCGAAGGTCCTCAAGGAGACCGGCGCGATGTGTCTGTTACGTATGGGTATAGTCCATACCACTCCCGCTATGTTGGCAGCATGGAAGATGCTTTTGTGGCCGCCTGCATCAAGCGAGATCAAATGACGGGTCAGACCGTCCAACCAAGAGAGCACTACGCGGAGATTTTCCGCAAGCACTTCACTTAGGGAACCAGCATGAATCCTCAACTAAGCATGACCGAGCACCGTCTGATCAACGCCGCAGTATTTATCGGTACCGAGGTTTACCTCGAAGCCCGTAACACGTTCATGGACTACCAGCGTCGCATCGAGTATATGGAAGGCATGGGGAATGTCACACAGGAAAATCTTCAAGCCGTGATTGCCGAGGCGCATACGTCGGCGCAGCAGGTCGCACATAACGCCTTATTGAACATTCGCATTGCCACCCCATGGAGTGAAGTCGGTGCGACCATCCACAATACGGATGGGGACTCCATAACGCTGCATATTGGACTCGACCAATTCCGCGTAACCCTGTGCATTCGGTACAGTGTCGGAATGCACGACAAGTCCCCCATGAACTCGCCTCTGGTATTCTTCAACGTCTACCGTAACGGGCAGTGCATGTGGAGTATGCCACGCAACTTCGGCGATGACCTGTCGTTCGCTCATATCCTCCAGCTCACTGGTATCTGATAGGAGAACATCATGGCTTTCAAGCAACCGAAAAAGACGCACAAGATCGGCCGCCTCAATCGTCGCAAAGGCACCGAAACTCGTGCCATCTTGCAAGAGTTTGACGACGGTCGCGCTGTGTTAGACGTACGGCAGTGGTACAAGAAGGAGAGCATGGAAAAGTTTGCGCCTACCGCGAAAGGTATGGTCATTCCCGTTCAGGAACTCCGCAAGTTCCGCAAGGTGCTCGATAAGGCAATCAAGGTCGCTGAGGAAGAGGACTTGATGGAGGACGATTGATGATCTGTTCCGTCCAAATGCTCAAAGCGCCTGCAGAGAATGCCGGCGTTGAGGTACCTGGAGACATTGAGAACTACCACGCGGCAGAGTACCCGCACTTCTTCCTGTATGTGCAATATCAACTGTGCCGTCCGCTTCCGTTCCCGTCTTCTCATTGGAATAACGCCCATGTGATCGCGTCGATTCCTGATCACATGGTTTTTAACGTGACCCTCGACGACCTGATCCGCCGAGGCTTTGAATAGGACTACAAACATGGTACTCGATCAACATATTGCTGAAACAATGCAGGACTTCTACGCGGAGTTCGACAAACTGGACGAGCCCGACACTTCGGATAAGGACTCCTCCCTGTTCCACCTAGTCAGCGCCACCTTTGATATTCCTGTGGATCGTATCGACCGCATTACCAGTGGCATGTCTTCGTACATCGAAGGGTTCAGTGTGGTTATGGGTGACGTGCATCTGGTCATGGTTAATGCCGCTGATCCTGAGGATGTAAACGACGCTATCGCGCCTAACTCTATCACCTTCACAGGTCGAAAGTTTGTGGCCTTCCTCGATCGTCCAGAAGTAGGAGGTAGCGTATTCCTCGGGGATATTCCCGACATGGTATCTGGCTCGCTTATCGCAGGATCGTTTGGAGCTGTCGTTGAGCGAATCAGCGAGCTAACCAAACGTTATATCGACGCCTAGTGACGGACGCCTTATTGTGTTATAATGAACGTGAGGCAGCAAGAACCTGAGCCAGCTCGAAACAATGTGGTAACGGAGATTGTTAAGCCTCGCATTCACGCACACGAGGAACGAAAGCATGACCGATAAGAACGCAGACACTCGCAACACCGCCTTCGGAGCAATGCAGCTTGGGCTCCAGTCGATCGGAGCTGAAAAGTTTGAACTGGAGGACGTGGATAACGAAGACATGGTCAGCGTAGTCTACTTGGCTCCTGACACCGCGGTGGAGTTTAACTCGGTACCTTGTAAATCTGGAAGGCGCCTAAACATCGAGACCTTCCGCCTAGACAAGCAAGGTACCGAGAAGTTGGTAGGAAGTCTCGACCTGATGTTTGATTCTCCTCGCACCTCTTGGCGCGACTACCCGAACATCGTTGCGCTCCTCAAGCGCTTGGCTGAGTTGACGCCCGACGCAAACTTTGCCAAGAAAGTGCGCAGCCGCACAGAATAAAGACCGTGCGCTGATCGCCGAATTTTGATATAATGAAGTTGTGGCAGCGAAGACCTGAGCCAGCTCGAAACAATGTGGTAACGGCTACTGTTCAGGTTCAACAATCGACGGGAGAATCAGCGCATGAGCATTCAGGAAATCGGCATCGACGACGTTCCGGGCCTTACCACCTCTGAGGAGGCTGGGTTCTGCATGACCCCGAGCGCCCGGTCCTACATCAACGAGGCGCGCCAGCGTAACGGCCTTCCTCCGTTGACCAAGGACTACGATGAGTGGGAGGAAGAGGTTCTTCCGATCTTCCGCCAGAACGGCTACGAGCCAGTAGCCGGCTGGTTCACCATCGAGGGTGATTCTTTCGGTCCCCTGATACGGGGCATCACCCTTGAGAAGGAAGGCCAGCGCTACCGTTTCGCTTACGGCTAGCGCGATAGCGGGCGGGGCATATCGCCCCGCCGCTCAACTGCAAACATTGCCTATTGGAGATTAAGAATGACAAACCGCGTTAAAGATCAACGTCTCGCTCCTCTGTTCGACCGCATTCGCGCTCGCGCCGTGTCCACACTTGGTTCCATGGTAGCGTGCGACAACGCCGCTTTCTTTACCGCCACCGACGTGGCTAGCCGCATGATTACCGCGCTCGGCGTTGACCTGACCACGATCGACCGCGACGACCTCAACGAGGTAATCGCCGCAACGTCGCTCGCACTCAGCACCTCTTACTCGCGCAATCTCGATCAGGTGCGTCGTACCACCAAGCGTATCAGCCCGCGTTGCAGCACGGGACGCGCAGCATACGGGTACCGTGTAGGCATGGCGATCCGCACAGACATTCCAGATGTGGAGAATATGCGCCGCAACGCGGAGAACACTTCCGCGTATGAGAAGCTGGACAAGCACAAGAACGAAATGGCCGAACGCCTCGTTGGTATGATGAACTATCGCGAACTTTGCCAACTGGAGCTTTCTGTTCAGGCTCGCAAGGAGCGTCTTTACTCCGACATGGAACGTCAGTTGTTCTCGGATAAAACACGCCCGGAAGAATTGTCCGACCCCCGACGCAATACTCAGGAGAGCTGAAATGGTCGAGTCTTTGCCGAGCAAGAACGAGCGCCTCATTGCGGGCAAATGGTTGCAAGTCAGGAATATTAGAGGGATACCTGACTCCGTCGAACTTAACCTAACGTCGGTAAACATTACGGGCAACAGAGACCAGATGCTCGACGTTTGGTGCCCCATGACAGGAGCCACTCGTTCGATTGCGATCCATACCGTTGAGTGTGTATTGGGGTCAATTCAATTCCCTATGCCCAACCGTCACAGCCATCTTAGGGTCCAACCGGATACGCAGCGGCCCTCTTTGTAAGTCAGCACAGGCGGCGTCAATCCGGGCGCCGTCTTCCAGACTTCGGGTGAAACACATGAGTATCTCCAGAGAGATTGAACGCACCATCGCAGACGCCGGCCTGGACGTTCTAAGGAAGTTTGTATCGTTTGAGGAAATGCAGTCGATCTTTGACGATCTTGAAGGCGTCACACAATCCCAAGGTGCCGCGCACACCCTACTTAAGGAAATGGAAGCGCGTAAGGTGAAGCCAGCGTTCACCACTGACGGATTTCACATCGCATCGCTGGATAGTCCAAACATCGAGTGCCCTCCACGGCCCTTCCTTTTCGAGCCTGCGTTTGGAGGCAGACCATCGAAGTCTGTAGGAAATGCGTTCTACCCTCTGGTAGATAAGGCGAACTTGCGCCAATACTTCGCGCACCTGATTCGCTGGTTCCCACACCCGATTCGCCCAGGCGTAATGTTACCCCTGCGCTTGGATTCGTACTACCTGACGGTCGATCATCCTGTCAGCCGCATCTACGTGGACGTCCCCGTTATCCTGATGAAGGACAAGAGCAGGCTCAACTATATCCGCGTTAGCCTGACCGTGTTCGAGACCATACTGGACTCCCAAGTAGGTGAGCATGGGCGGGTGATCGAGCTAACCCGTACACAGGAGCGGGGCGAACGCCTTACCGTAGCTCGCGACGTTGGTGAGCCGTATAACGCCGCCCGCATGTGGCAGACGTTCGGTCCCCAGCACCACAGAAAGTTTGAGGCCCTCTCCTGTAGCGTGGAGACGAAGCCTGAATTTCGCAAGTCGGCGCTGATCGTTGCCGACCACCTGATCAAACTGTAAATATATCGCACAAACGACAGGAGGTTCTCATGACACCGCCTATGCGCGCACGTATCAAGGAGTTTGGAGCAGCGGTCGCAATCATCGGCCTGTTCATCTTAGCCGGCGCTGACTACACACCGCTTTTCAGCTAGCGCATCCGCTGCAAACTTTTCCGGTCGAAAGCGAATCGACCAAGCTAGATAAAAGCCTTTGCACGCTGACCAGATTTTGATATAATGAAGATGTGGTAGCGAAAGCCAGAGCCAGCTCAAAGCAATTTGGTTACGGCAGTTGATAAGGCTCGCTAAAGCGCACGTAAACGAACGAACGCACGATCATCCTCAAGGAGTAACATCATGGCTGTCACCAAAACCGACCCGACCTTCGAAGGCAAGCGCATCACCCTCCTGGACGGTACCAAAGAGCGTATCGTCAAGGTGATGAAGACTGGTTACAAGACGGAAGGCGGCACCAAGATCAAACCCAGCAACATCGGTAAGAAGGGACGCGGCCTCGTCGAACTCGACGGCGACGGCAGCGGCGCAACCCCGAAGACCAGCTCCACTACTCGCAAGCGCGGGTCCAACACTTCCAAGCAATCTGAAAAAGGAACATCCACCGTGGCAAAGAAAGCAACCAACAGCGCTAACATGGGCCGTCGTGAACTCGTATCTGAACTGGTCAACGCCGAAGTCTTCCGGGTCCGTGCCGATGCCAAAGGCGTAGGCATCGACGAACTCCGCGAGATGGTCGACAACATCGGCAAGAAAGGCACCAAGAAGACTTCCGGTAAGAAGTCTACAGGCAAGAGCACCGGAAAGTCTGCCAGCTCCAAGAAGTCCAGCTCCAAGAAGGCTGAGCAGGAAGAAGCCAAGCCGAAGCGTCAGCGTCGCGGTAAGAAGTCCAGCGAAGACGCTAGCGAGAAAGGTAGCAAGGTCCCGCGCCGCGGTAAGAAGGCTGCTGCTCAGAAGGAAGAAGCTCCGGCCAAGAGCAAGAAGTCGACCAAGAAATCTGGCAGCGTGAAAGCCAAGCCGGTCAAGTCCATCACTGAGGAGCTGGCGCGCTCCGTCGAGGCTGCTCTGGGTGAGCATGTGTCCGACTTCATTCGCAAGTCTACTGGGCACAACTTCACCGTAGCTTGCGTTGGCGGTGTGTTCAATGACGAGCGCCTGACTATGCAGATCGGCCTGCTCCCGACTAACGCTTCCGATGAGGACATCGAGGCTTACGCTGCCGACATGGAGGACGCCGAGCAGAAGGCCACCTCCTCCGACAAGGGTTCGAGTGGCGAGACTCGCATCGACATGCTGCGCAACTTCGTGGACGAAAGCGTCGTTAGCGATTCCAAGCTGGAGAAAATCACCGCGGCCTGGGATGCAAACTTTGAGTCCGTCATCGAGCCCAAGCTCGGGGACGAAGTGGAGATCGGCACCAAGCTGGACTACGAGGGAGAGGAAGCTATTGTCATCGGCTTCTCCGACGCTAAGTCCAAGATTATGCTTTACCTGACAGACAGCGAGTCCGTGAAGCTGGTGTCCGTTGCCAAGGTCGTCCGCATGGAGATTCTCGACGACGAGGAGCCGGAGCCCGAAGACGCCGACAGCGATGAAGGTGATGAAGGCGAGGACGAGGAAGACTTCGACGACGAGGAAGAGGACGACGATTCCGAAGAAGACGACTCCGACGACGATGAGGAGGAAGACTTCGACGAGGAAGAGGACGACGAAGACGACCTCGAAGACACCGAAGAGGACGACGATGACTCTGAGGAGGATGACGAGGACGACGATTCCGAAGAGGATGACGATGACTCTGAGGAAGATGAAGAGGACGACGAGGACGACGAGGACGAGGACTCTGAGGAAGATGAAGAGGACGACGACTTCGACGACTTCGACGACGAACTCTGAAAGTCGAACCTTTCCGACCACGAGCCTGTTGCGGCAGGCTCGATGTCAGACGACCTGAAATGTTTGCTGGAGCAGGAGCGAGATCGAAGCGAGACGCTGAGTGTCAGGTATGAGGATAAACTTCACCGACTCCGCGTATCCGTTCTCAAGGCATTGAAGCCTGAGATACCTCGACTGGAGGAGGCGCTGATAGCGCTTACTCGCTCCCCTCCCAAACTTCACATAACTGACCACTATGTGCGTGATACGTTGAATGCCGTACGGCACATCGTGAAAAGTTTGGAGTGCCCGTGATGGATGACATCGACTCTGGCTACTGCAACAACTGTGGCGATTACCGCGAAGTCGATCTGGTGGTTGATAACGACGGTAACGTCTACTGTGACGACGAGTGCCTGGCTTCGGCCACCCACGCTGCCCGACCTCTGGGCGGCGACGAGGAAGAATAACCTTCCACTGTAAATATAACCCGTACGCTACTGTACTATTGAATCCTCAGGAGTAACATCATGGCTACCAAGACCACCAAGACCAAGAAGACTCGTTCCAAGAAGGACGAGGACGTGAAGACCACCAAGAAGACTGCCAAGACCAAGGCGTCTGAGAAGAAGGCCTCGAAGGCTACCAAGGCTACCAAAGCCAAGGCTTCCGCGAAGAAGGGTAGCACGAAGAAAGGCAAGGCGGCCAAGCCGGATACCTCTCACCTGCCGAAGCCGATGAAGGAGAAGCTGACCAAGACTCAGCTCATCCAGCATCTGGCTGACGAGACCGAACTCGACAAGAAGGATGTCAAGAAGGTCATGGAAGCTCTGGAGACTACCATGCTCGCGTCCATCCGCAAGAAGGGTCTCGGCGAGTTCATGATTCCGGGACTGCTCAAGGTCGTGACCAAGCACATTCCGGCCAAGAAAGGCGGCGAAACGAAGATGTCCTTTGGCAAGGAGATCGTCACCAAGCCGAAGCCCGCCACCACCAAGATCAAGGTTCGTCCTATGAAGAAGCTCAAGGACGCTGCACTGGTATAACGGCAGAACCGCGCGAGGGGAGCCTACTTGTTCCCCTC
>CETM01183117.1_pt1 | contig 138021 bp, 180 predicted proteins | sample 361451 | NCBI WGS metagenome assembly CETM01 (sample SAMEA2622690, study PRJEB7988) | marine metagenome | isolation source: saline water (ENVO:00002010), including
CAATGGTCAGTAGGTCAATGGTCAGTAGGTCAATGGTCAGTAGGTCAGTAGGTCAGTGGCTCATAGTCGGAGTGAGTACAAAAGGTCGTATGAGCATAGGTTAATGAGTGAAGGTTAATAAGGGTTATTACTATATAGCCCCAAAGTGGGCTAATGTAATGATGAGCGCCCGTGGGAAGCTCTATGAGGTGCCTGCCGCAGCATCGTAGTACAATGTAACTAAAATACTGAACGGGCACCGCACAGGGGCGCTCAGGAAGCCTGACGGCTAGTCCTCAAACTGCTCTAAGTCGTCGTAGTGGTTTTCAAGCAGATTCTCTAATTGAGTCGTTACGAATTGAAAACCTGTAAAGGCAACAGCAGATACAATTAACACAACGGTAGCCATCGACTGCGTAAAATAAAAAGTAGAGAAGCCTTTATAGGCCGCTGCGACATCATACCCAGCTGCTAGGAAAGCACAGATAAGCATAAACTTAACTAAACTATAAGCTACAAGCTTAAACTCAGTTACCTTGATAGCATATCGTACCGATGCTTCGGTTAATGGTTGTACAAAGGCTACCGCTCGACGAGGCGTAGCTTGTGGGGAGCTGATCGGAATCGTACCAGCATTCATAGTCATATCAGTCATAGCTATGTCCTATATTCTATTTGTAATAGTATCGGTTAGTTAGTGCTCCCTCGGTGCGCCGCAGGGGTTTACGTTGGGAACAAGGTCATAGTATAACTAATAAATTCATTGTACAACCCTTTTATTCGAAATATTCACAAATAATTGTACAACTAACTATAGGGCAGGGAACTCCAATATCTTCAAGTTTCGTGGACTAAGCAGAATAGACTCAGGCGTTAGGTATAGGTCGTGCGAGGGGTCAACCAGCTCGGCACGCTCTTCTTTTGGGTCAAGGCGATACAATCCGCTGTGATGCTTTGCCAAGTTATGAGCACGTCTCGCCGTCATTTCATCTAGGTATCTATAGGGAGTGCCCCTTGAATCTGTGACGACCTCCACACTACGCGGAAGTTGATCCTTAAATTGACGTGAATATGCACTGGTTCCCTCTACATTTGGGAAAGCGGCTGCAAAAAAGTAAATAGGTTCGGCCGTCATCCGTTGGCACCCTCAGTGTACAGGTCAAACGCTTGCTTTGGCGCTTGTACAAGGGGATGACCACCCTCGGAGATACGTTCTACCTTAAAAATAGCGGCCTCTTGCGCCTCAAGCAAAGCAACGAAATCAGCCAAAGACTGGCATGTTAGGCGATCTTCTAGTTCACGTGTAGGCCAGATAAAGGCAAATGGACGCTCACTCGTCTCAAGGTCTTTGAGACGTCGGTAATCCTTGAGTTCTTGGCTTTCTATAAGATTTGCGACAGTTGTCTCTGAAACCTGACAAAGGCGTGCTATTTCAGCTTGTTGCATTGCTGTGTGGAAGTACTTCTCGCTTATAAATTCGATAAGCTCTTGGCGGCTATCGAAACGGCCTGACTTTAGCTTTCGAGGCTTCTTAATAGTTTTTAAAATTGGGAGCATAGTCTCGTGTTCTATTCGGTTATATCGTTGTACAATACGGTAAGTATTACCTGAAAAGCGTTGCTATGCAAGTGGTTTGATTAGCTGTTTTGTTGACGGTGAGGCTAGTGTGGGATGAGAAACAGACCCGAAAGCTGTCTGCCCTCGGGTCACAATGGTGCATGCTTAAAGACGCGCTTCGTTTAAGTCTTCCATAGTTTTACCATCCATCACCTTGCCCCAAAGGGCGATGTGGACGAAAATGGTCTTAATCTTTTCGAAAACCTTGTCGTCAACGTCACTAAGTTCGTCGGCCTTATAACCAAGTGTCTCACGCTCAGGACTTTCTACAAACCTTTGGTGTGCTCGTACTCGACTAATAAGGTCTTGCAGGGCGTCCACACCTTGTTCAGTGAAACGGATTGGCAGTGACACACTCTCACCACTAAAGAGCTTGGTATCAGACACCAAAATGGCTAGGCCATTGTTAACACTGATAACGGCCTTTCGCTCATCGGCCGTCATATCAGGCTTACCCTCTGTGTCCAAGATAGGCAACTCTAGCCTAGAGAGTACGTGGCGCTCTCTCAGCCTTATGATAGAGTCAGAAACCCATTTGTTACGGCTTATCTTAGGATTTGATGATTCAACGGCCTCCGTCATGAGCTTGTGCAATTTCTTAGGTATACGCACGGTTAGCCTTTGGCTAATAGCCTCGGCTTTTGGGCTTTGCTGCGCTAGCATGTGTTTGCGGCTACGCTTTGTTGGTGTTGCCATTAATTCGCGCCCCCATCAGTGTTATGTTCTTTCTGAAACTCTTTTAATACGCTAAGAGGATCAGCCGATGATGACATGCGGTTTATCAACTGACTTGTCTCATGAGATCGGCTTGTCATCGTGTTAAGCGCGTCCTCAATGGCCTTGTAGCCCTCTAGTAATAGCTGACGATATTCAATCAGTTTATCGTCACTGATGGCCTCGCCCCTGAGTGCATTCAAGCGGTGCATACGCTCAGTATCAGCTTGGTCAAGTCCACCTTTAACTAGTACTGTCATTGAGAATATCTGAGCAAAGGCATACTGGCGTGACTCAGCCGCATTTTTGCCTTTCATAACTGTTGTGCCGTAGACGCCAAGTGCCGTGCGCGAATCGCGAGCCATACGCGCAGCTCTTCGCTTGGCGTTGCCTGCTCGCTCTCCTAGCAGTGTATCGGGCAAGTCGTCTTCCTCTTCTCCGTGAGAAGCCGAACTACTAAGAGTTCGCAGAGATTCACGCATTGCCAGAACTTTCTCACGTAGAACCTCTGGTACATAGTCTGGGCTAAAATCTAGGTCATCATCCTCAAGGGCAATTGCATAGACAAGCTCAGGTGATAGCTTAACATCTAATTCTGAGGCATACTTGTTAGCGGCCGTACGAAGCGGCTCCATACGCTTGATGCTTGCTGGGGTCATGCGCATGATGCGCTGGAAAGCTGCCGCCTGACTATGTCTTGCTATTGATACCCATCGACGTAGCTGGCGCGGTACGTCTTTGCCGTCTTCAAGGGCAGCTAAGTTTGCCTCAGTACAAGGTAATGCCGATGTGTACTTACGTACTAACTCAGCGTCACTCATTTCCTCAACTTTAGCTGCGCCCTCAACATTTTTGTGTGCTTCATGTAAGTCACGGATCCCCTCTAAAACCTCAGAATCATCAGGCTTTTTAGACTTGGTATTTTCTGCAAGGCGAAGTTCTTTACGGCTGTACTCTTCAAGGGCTGACGGTTTAATCGCTGTACTGTTCTCGGTGAACTGCATGACGACCGTCTTACGGCCAAACATGTAGTGAGAGCGCATACGCTTTTCGCCTGACACTAGCTCAACGCGAAGCGGGCGGCCAGTGTTGTCATCATATACTAGGTAGCCTAGTGGTGAGTGTATCTGTCCCTTGTTTTGAATGCTGTAGCCAAGGTCGAATATGTCAATGAGTGTTTCACGCATTTTACGCGCTTGAGCATCATCAATATCACCATTGTCTGATAGCTCAATGATGATGTCAGACCAAACTTGATCAACGTAAGTAATACCTGTTAGCTGTTCCCAGTTATCAGGTAAGGGTGGTAAAAGCTCAAGGTACTTTTCAAAAGAGATACCAAACTTACGGTGGTTCCCCTTGCTACCATAGACGTCTTTTACGTTAACCACGAGGTACATAGCTCCCTCAGCCGAGGCTAACTCTTGATGTATTTCCTCAACGTTGGCAGCGTACTTCATACCTTCTTTAGAAAGCGGTGTAGGTAATCCATGGTCATTTGACTGTAGTGCTCGGGCAGCATTGTCCTCAACTTTTGAAGGCTCTACCGCTACCGTCTCAGCTTGGTCGGCACTCGGCACTTCCACGTTTGAAGGGCTTGACGGTTCTTTGCTTTCAACGGCTTCCGCCACAACAGACTCTTTTTGTGAGACGCTGTCATCAAGGGTAACACTCGTTTCAGCGGATGCCTCAACGTCTTTAAGCTGCTCGTCTTTAGGCTCTGGTGGTACTTCGGTAGTCACAGTTGTTGCTCTAGATTCTTCCTGAGCAACAGGGGTAGCATCACTTGAAGTAGCACCTGCCGTAGTAGGCGCTGTATCAGAGTTTTGCTGCGCGAAGAGTGCGTTTAGGTTGCCCATAGCACCCGCAACACTTTCAACAGCTTTTTGTTGGGCACCCGTACCCAACTGTGCTTTTTGTTGGCCAGCTAATGCCGCTTTCTTGCGGCTACGCTTAGTAGAATTTGTTTTATCGCTCATTGTTCGTCCTTACGCTTGTGCAGCTGCCTTTAAACGTTTTACCCGAGGCTCACCCTTAGCCGTTAAGAACGGGTCGTCTGGTAACGGCTGATGGAAGAATTTTTGATGCAGGTGGTCAAGTACTGCTATGTAACGTTCACGTATTTGACGGTGTCCTTTAGTTATGCGCGCTGATAGTAGTAGCTTGCGAATATCACGCACATAGGCAGTCTCAGCTTTTTGACGCTCGGCCTCATCCATTTCTGCATAATTTTCGTCGTTGTAAGGCTCTAGTGGTGTATTGCGTCGGGTATCGATCATTGGTGAGTAGGGGAACTCTTTAGACTCAGGAAGTGCCCCTAAAAACTGATTATTCCACACAACATTTTGCAACCACTCCTTTTGCTCATTAGTAAGACGGTTACCTTTTAATGGATTAATAACCGTAGTCATGGCACGTGGGCGCTCATCAGAGTTTGCCGCAGCAAAACAAGAGTACGCAACGGCTGACGCAGCTGAAAGCGTATCATTAGAAGGCTGTACAGGTACGATCATGTGGTCACAAAGCTGATATAGCGCCTCATGAAGCTCACTGTCTAGTGGGGGCGCGTCAAAGATAATCATGTCGTAGTCATACAGTGCATTAGACTCTTTTAACCAAGTAGCCCAGCTCTTGTATAGCTTCTTAGCGTCATAAGTTTCAGCGTGTGTTTGAATGTATTTTAAGCGCTCGCCGTCAGCAGGAAGTACATCGACTGAGCCACCTAGTGGGTTAATTTCGCGAAGGCATTCTGTGCTCTCGTCAATAAAGGTGCCATAAGGTAGTACGGCCTGTCCGTCGACTTCCATGACTTCTGCCGAAGAACTACGCGCAGCAAAGTTATCACCTTCTTCATATTCTGGGTGAACAGGCGGAATAAGCCATTCATCATGGCGTAAGCCTGATTCAGAGAATGCGTGAGCTGACTGCGCAGCTTTGCGCTCAGATAGGCCAAAAGCCGTTGAAAGGTTACCTTGACGGTCGACGTCAATAAGCAGTACACGCTTACCTGCTAAAATAGCAAACCCTTCACCGATGTTTAATGTTAGAGTAGTCTTACCTGTACCACCCTTACGGTTAGATAGCATGCAGATAGCAGCTCGGTTGTCGCGAGACACGAGAGCCTTGTAGACCTCGTCCGACAGAAACTTCTTTGCGAAATTCGACATATTTTAGCTTCCCATAGAGAATTGTTATTTTAACGGGAGCTTGCACCAATTAACTCAAAGTACCTGCACCCCAGTAGTTTTCATACTAGTGTATGCAGCGACGACGCGCAACCCCAATCCACAAAAAATAACAACACAAACAGACCACCCCATGTGCGCGCACAAAAGTGCGTGCATCCAAAACCCTTGATACACGCGGGATTGCGAGCTTTTTAATAGCCAAAAATTAATGTAAAATATTTTTAATCGAAACGGTGATTTGAGTAATAAATATGCGATTAAATGTGCTGGCAGACATGGATTTAGGTAAATCCGTGCCATTATCACATACCCCTGAGTATCGGGCTTGGTACCACTTAAAGCGTAAGGCAGAGAAAGAGGGGATCCCCTTTCAGCGTTCATGGCGTGACTCATTTGAACAGTTCAAAGCTGATGTTGGCGAGCCACCCATGCCTACTGGTTACCAGATCGTACTCAGGAAGCCCGAGTTGGGCTATGTCTGGTCTAACGTGTATTGGATTTCATCGCGGCGCGTTAACAGCCATAAGCCGCTTGTCTGGTTAAAGTACAAGCGGGGCTTACACGAGGCCAGCCAATTAGCCGAGGCATTCGGCATAACACTTGAGGTCTTTGAAAAGTGGCGAGAGCGTGGCTGGTCAGTTCGAAAAATTGAGGTGCAAGCAAAAAAATTATATGAACAAAAAGAGCGTCATTTATGGGCGTTACGCAAAGCGGGACAAATAAAGCCCAACCCTAACGCCTAAGACAGTTTCCAATGAGTTCGTATTCATTGTACAATTCAGTAATGAGACGAACTCATACTATTTAGTTCTGTGACCTGAGTAAGCTTAAAAGCTTTATGTTGACTGCGGTACCCGTAGCCTCGCGCTATGTAACGTTAACATTCAAGAGAGGTCACTATGACGCGATCTTACCCCAAGGTCTTTGATGATGTCTTCAAGGTATTGCTTGAATTTGAAGGCTATCTTAGCAACGACGCTCATGATTCGGGCGGTCTAACAAAATACGGAATTTCCCAACGAGCCTATCCTACGTTAGACATTAAGTCGCTAACCGTCGACGACGCAAAACACATCTACTACGAAGACTACTTCCTCAAAGCAAAATGTAACGAAATGCCTACTGAGCTGGCCTGTCACGTATTTGATTCAGCCGTGAATATGGGTGTCTCGCGTGCTACCCGATTCTTACAGCGCACAATTAAGACATCTGCCGACGGCATCTTTGGCCGAGGCTCACACGCTGCACTGAAAAAACACTTGGCCTACCATGGTGAGCAGCGACTAGTACTCGATTACTTATCTTATCGCGCCATGTTCTATAGCCGTCTGGCTCGGCTCAAACCTTCGCAACAAAAATATTTACGTGGCTGGCTTCGCCGCACGTACCGACTACAGCAATTTGTCTTGAACCTTGACAAGAAATAAATGGACGACTTTAACCATGAAAACAGCGTATAATATTAGCAGCATCACTGAGACAGACTTTGATAATTCCTCAGCGATTTACGAAGATTTAATATCACAGCATGCCCCAATGGCACATTACTTATTCGGTTGGGTCTCCGCGAGTTCGTGTAATAGCGAAACAACGGCGGCGCTCGTACACGACATTAAGCTAGCTGATGGTGGTGTGATCGACAGTGTATTCCCATCAGGAAACGTTTGGGTATCACTATCTGACAGCGAACAGCGTTACCCGTTCACTGACGTAGTGTTTGTACGTATAAGCAAGAAGCAGCCGCTTATGTCTAAGCCCTACTTAGCAGACGACGTAACCGACGTGTAACTAAACTATAAGGTTGAGAACTGAACTATGATTACAGCTCACACTCTGAACAGCTCAGGTAAATTTGACGAGACGACGACGACTGACCCTAAGCTTAGCATCCAAGCCGATACCCACGGTAAAGAACAGCTGATGGTCTACGTGGATTTTAAGAAGGTATCACCTAGCGCAAGCGTGAAACTGACCATGCTTATGTCTGACCCTTCCGTAAACGATGGTAAGCCCTTCGTAATGTCAACCATGAACGGCGCTACTGTTGTCCCTATGGTGATCGACGTTGCTCTTGCAGGGGCTTTTAGAATCCCTGTACCAGTTGCCTCTAACGAGCGAATGATCACAGTACAGGCTGAACTACTTGACGGTACTGATGATGGGGAAGGTAATGCTGACAGTCTATCATTTTGGGTGTCACTAAATGCTTATCAGCCTGTTAGTGGCTTAATCCAATAACTGGGGGTCGTATGCTTTCAAATAACATCGCACAACAGTTCTACGGTTCGGGTGGTGGTGATGGCCAGTCACTAAAGACCGTGCAGCTAAAACACACGGTCAGTGACGATGACTCTGCCGAAATACAAATACCGCTTGGTGGTCTTTTGCAAAAAGACGCGGGGGTCGTTGCAACTTTAAACGGGTTGCGTATGACACCTGTAAAAGACTATGCACTCCCTGTCCTACAGGGAAGTGTAACCTTTGTGACTAAGCTACCTCGAACAGATTTGACGGCTGGCGATGAAATCGTCATTGATGCAATTCTCACCGCATAGTATTATTACCTAATGGTTGTACAAGGCTCGCGCTTTGTACAGCCTCATTCCTTGAGACATTGAGACTGAGTGGATTCCTAAAATTTTTATGGAGACTCATATATGTCTAAAATTCGCGCGAATACGCAGGTTATCCCAGCTACGATTAACCGTTCTCTTGTTGACTCATCTTTTGAGGCCGATTTAGTAAAGTTTGCTACAGATATTACAGCACTAAATACTAATAAGGCCGACATCACTTATGTTGACCAACAAATTACTGACTTAGTCGGCGGTGCACCTGACGCGCTTAATACGCTAAACGAACTCGCAGCAGCCCTTGCTGACGATGCTAACTTCGCTTCTACAGTAACTAACCAGTTAACCAACCATGACACTCGTATTTCAGCAATTGAAAGCGACACGGGTTTTATCAAGGAAGTTGACCTAGTTCGAGGCGAGCTAGCAGGCGGTGCAACTGACGGAGCTAACACGGTGTTCACTATTGCGAATGAGCCGCGAGTAGGCTCTGTGATGGTTTACAAGAACGGTGTGGCCGACTTCAACCCAGACATCACTGTCAATGAAGCCTCACAGACGGTGACCTTCACTGATGCCCCACAGGCAGGTGATAAGATCCACCTTTGTTACGAGGCCGTTCGCGCAGCGTAATAGCTCGAACCTCTTGTGAATGAGACCTCATGCCTTTCAGGTATGAGGTCTTTTTTTAGGTGGAATAGTTAGCATGAGTTCGCGAAACACTTTAAAGACGCATGGCAGTGGTATAGCTTTAATGGCTAATACCCTACAGGGTAACTGGTTAGACATCTTTTATTGTACAACGTTTGACATCGTGTACCACGATACGTTAAAGTACAACTAACCGATAAATCACTATGTGAGAACAAAATGACCGATACTAGAATACAACACCGAGGAACCTGCGCTATTTGCGGAAGAGACCAAGCTGTTCGTGGTAACCTAATGGCCAAGCATGGGTACACCGTCGATTGGCAACAATTCAACGGCGCTTGTGCAGGGTCAGATAATGTGCACTACGGTCATGAAGACGCTCCTGCCTTAATCCAACAGACCATTGGCCAACTTATCCAATACCTAGAAGTAACGATGCCCCGCATACTTGAGGAAGCCTTGTCGGAGGTTTCTCGCCTTGAAAATGATGATAGCGCTTCTGTGCGTGAGTTACGTAGTGCTCGTCGCCGTGTTAGTAGTATTGAAAGTCAGATCGAGCACGCTATTCCGACAGAAATTAATCGCCTAAAAGAACGAAAGGAAGGCTGGTCACTGGGCGAAACTTACGAGGTGGACTTGATTAAAGAGGCCGCCGAAGAAAAAGCACGGAAAAAAGCCGAGCGTGACGCCAAGCTAGCCGAAAAAGCGAAAGCCGATGAAGAGAAAGCAGCACGTAAAGCCGAGCGTGAAGAGAAAGCAGCCGCCAAGTACCGCACTCTAATCGCTGAACAGTGGCGTCAGGTTGTCATTAACGGTGAGGTCGCTGTAGAATGGCAAGCTGCCTACGATAGTGACGGTGAGTACTGGCGTGATATGGGCGACAAGCTTGTTAATTACATCGTTATGAAGACACTTTCAGGTGACATGTCTGTAGATGACTATTATGACAAGCCCTACAAAGTTGTTTTCAAGAGTCGTACAGGCCAAGGCAAGCAGGGCAAGCAGATCGACAGTTATAAGGGCTTGGGTCTTCCAGTACACAGGATCCTAGACGACCCAAGAATTAAACAAATAATCCAACAACGGAAAGAGAAGATTTAATGATGAAAAAAGCCGTATTACTTTGCCTGTCAGCCTTCGCGCTGACGGCCTGCGACTTCACTGATGACGACCGTAATGATGAACCAACCGTTCAATTCACTAAAGCCGTAGCAATGCCACCCGCTGGCATGCCGACAGAGTCATCCTACACAAAAGGATTAGACTCTGATGATAAAGCGATTGTGCTGAACTATATCAACAAATATGCGGTACCGTTACATGCACCGCACGTAGTGAAAGGCGCTTACCTAGAAGACCTAGAAATCACTTCATACTTGGACGCTGATGGAGCAGTGATAGATATATATGGCAATATAAAGACTCAACGATGTGGTACAGAAGAAACGTTTATGGTCTGTTGTATTCCGACGAAAGATAGCACTATTACAAGGCTAACAGGGCTTATAGACCCCAATGGCCGTACTAGCCACGGCTTGTATAAGGTCGAGGGGATTGACATAGAAAAGGGTGGTGCCTGTCCTTCGAGTAGCTTTTATTTTGTTAAGCGCGATGAAGATGTATTCTCTGCCGTTGAGCTTGACGTAATGGGGCACATCTATCGAAAAGGCATTAAAGCCGTTATTGAGGAAGAGAAAGCGAGGCAGACTTCCGCCAACTAGAAAACCATTGTACAATGCGCGTTAAATACCTAATTGAGACAACGCGCATGAAAGTCATACCGTTACACGACCAAATTTTAATAAAGCGACTAACTGTCGACCCTCAGAAATCAAATCTAATCCTACCGCAAGCTATGCAGACTGTATCAAACCGTGGTGTTGTTCTTGCCGTCGGCGCTGGCAAGTTACTTGATAATGGTAACGTTCGCCCTGTGTGCGTGCAGGAAGGCGATACTGTAGTCTTTCACGAGCCATACAGACCTCATAAAGAGACCATAGATGGCGAAGAGGCCATAATCATTGTCGAGTCTGACCTAATCGCTAAGCTCGTTAAAGACTAGCCTAATAGCTGCCCAGCACTAGACGACGAACTAAGTAGTCGTCTTTAGCTAGGCTAAAGCTAGCGGCCTCTCTATGGCCACCGCCGCCGTACTTCAATGCTATCTCACTAACATCAGTTTTACCTTTGGCTGACCTTAATGAGAACTTCACATGCTCTCGCTCGACCGTAAACAATACGACGAAATCGTAGTCATCCTTTAGAAACTCGGCACCGTCTGAAACCCACTGGTAAGGCATGTTTACACACGGCACCAATGAGCCTTCGAACTCAACAAGAAGCGTATTAGAATCAATGATGTCCTTCGCATTTTTAAGCTTCATTGCGTATAACCGTTCGCCGATCTCTATAAGGTTAGATAACGGTTCGTGCATTAGGTCTGTCCAAGTGTCGTAGTCATAATCGTATGACATTACGGCTTCTACAATTACCTTTGTGTTCGGGAGTTTGAAAGTCCACAAGTCACGATCCGACAGGTGCTGAATAAGCCGAGGCGCTGGGAAGCCCGCAAATAGATAATTCCAAGTTAGCAGGGCACCTGACTCTTCTTTAGCGAAACAGCCTGTTACGGTTCCATCAGCAATCAATGGTGCAATATCAGCTTCGGCCGTTGCATGGTGGTCTAATATAATTACTTCTTTGGCTTGCTCGGCAATCTTTTTCAGAACATCGCGTTTATACGAGAAGTCTACAAGGTAGACAGTGCGGTCTTTGTATAACTCTACAGGCGGTGCTGGGCGCATGTACGTTCCACCGTAAAGCTCCACATTCTCAACACCGAACTTGCGTTGTACAACCCATGCAGCGCCATACCCATCGGTACAGTGATCATGGTAGATACACAGTATTGGTTTCATATCTCAGTCTCGATTAAGTCTCTAATTCATCAAATTGCGTAAGCGCGAATTTGACTCCGATGAACTCTTTTAGCTCTACAGCTGCGGTGGCATCATCACCGTCTATCGTGTGTACTGTATACACACCATCACGCTTTAGGTACTCACGTCCGTTTTGTAAGTGCTGGTCAATAAAAGCGAACGTGGGGTGTGTGAATACAACACGAGTGCCCGACTTCGAATCAGGCATAAGCTCGATATTTCTCATACATCCTATAGTGGGTAGCTTACCTGCGACAGTGCTCCCATTAATTCACGTACTGCACCTCTCAGTAGTTCTCTTTCTGCTACTAACTCAAGAATGCGCTTATTTAGGTCATCAGACCCGATACGGCGTAACCCAGCAAGATTCTCTTCATTGGCCTCTAGTTGACGTGCCAAAGATGCAGTCGCGTCTGAGACCCATTTAGCGAACCCAGCTAGGTCAGCGTCGTGCGCATCATACCAGAATGGCTTCGTTAAGTCGTCGGGGATTTCAAGCTGATTAAGTACCGATGGGTGGAGTTCTTTGGAACTTCCAGAAAGATAGTGCCAGTTTAGCGTTAAAGTATCTTGCCTGATTAAAATTGTCTGAGTTTGGCCGTGGTTGGTTATGTCTATAAGGGCTTGCGCACCTAGAGGGTAATCCTGCGTCCTTACTAGCCTAAAGTTTGAGAAATTCTTTGCCATTACGAAAACCTCTCAGCCACTTGGCGCATAACCTTTAGCCTTTCTTCATGCGAAAGCATAGGAAATTTTGTTTTTATTTTTGTAATGATTTTTACGTCGTCGTCATCGCGATTATCGAGGAAGATACGAGCAACACCATCGACTATGTTATTATAGTTATTGTTATTGTTATTGTTGTTCCCATACGACAGCATCAGCTTCCCCTTTGAATACCTTAAATGCAATGCTAAGACGTTCCCTAAAACTGGTTAGTCCCTTTGGTCTTTTATGTACCCACTTAGTCGCGCCGTTGACCTCAATTGATACTGATGTCGACCATGACCGTAGGGTGTTAATATGAAGCAGGCTGGTGCCTTGCGTTTTCGCCATACTAAGTTCCTAATTTATCTACAGACGAATTAACACGTCTTGTCTCAAATCGACTGCTATTCTAGGGATTTAGGGCAACTATTGCAAGCGTATTGTAAGGTTTGAAGGTAGGTGAATACGCCGACCAGTGGGGGTCGACGTATTGTTATTAATAGCGGGGAAATACTAGCTGCTCGATACTTCTAAGTGGGTTCCAACACGCGCAATTACAAGCTTCTTGTCAATGATCTTGAAATGGACTTGAATCGACGTTTGGTTACCACGCTTTGTACCTAGCGTCAGGTGCTGAACGAACAGGTAATTTTCGCCTTCATACTTGAACTCACGCTGTGCACGTAGCTTAGGAACTGCGATAGTCGTGTCGGACTCACCCGCACGGTAAGCAAAACCGAGTACATTCTTCGCAACAGAATCGGGCTTACCTTCGACTACGATCTGGTTGTAATAGTCATCAGAAAGTATAGACAGCGCTTCCATTAGCTTTGCTGTGTTTTTGAACGTACTTTTACTAGCAGATTCCAAAGCTGAATCTAAAACGACTACGTGATTACCCGCGAGTGCCTTGAATGACGAGACAACCGCATGCGGTGTACTGCCTCGAAGTAGTGCTACGAAAGCATCGCTGCTATCTTCGCTGGCATCGGCCAACGCCTTTTCCATCGCTTTTATATTACGCTTTGCCTCGGCCAATTCTTTCCCTAAAGCACTACGGCTCTCTGTCTCATCAGCAAGCTTACCCTCAAGAGTGTCTATCGTATGCTCTAAGTCATCCAGTAGCTGGTCATGGCCATCATTGCCTTTTTTGGGACTGGCTTCTTTCTTTGGCGCGCCGTCTTTCATTGCCTCAGTAAGCCGTAAAGGATTGTACAACTCTATTAATATACTCTGCGCGGCCGTCTTAGCTTCGTTTAGTTGCTTAGTTACTGACATAAGAGTTTCAGTGTCCATTTCAACTATGGCCTCTTGTGCCTGACGCTGTAGCTTCTCAATGTTGAGGTTCCTAGAAGCAAGATGGTCGGCAAACGTTTCTGTATACGGGTTATCCGCAAGAATACCTCGGAATTTTCCGACCCAGTAATCGTAAGTCGCAGCCTCATCGACGCTTAGCTTGCTGATGTCATTACCTTCTTTAATGTCATCAGACCGTAAGTATTTAAGCCACGTAAATAAGTCTTCTCTGAGGTCATTTAAGAACGTTTTCCCTTCGTCGGAAAAGACATAATGGCAGTCGGGAGACTCTAGAATCTCTATGATGTCCTCGATCTCCATCACAAGTTTAACCACGCGATCCGTGAGTAATCTAGCGTAATAGGCACGCATCGACCCCTTCAAATCGTCAAGTTTGCTTATATCATAACCAACAGTTTCAATGATCGACTTGATACCTGCATAAATTATTTCACCCTTACTACTGCCGACGGACTCCCCCAAGTTCAAGGCTACGCCTTTCGCAATTTCATAAATCGGTGAAGCCTTTCCTTGTGCGTCGCATAACCCATGGTGACGCAAGCGGCCAAAATTAATGTAGCTATCTAGCTTAGGGATTGCAGCGTCGAACGGGGCAATAACAGTTCGTGTCGATAGAAGTGAACTAATCGCGTAAAGTGCGAGGATCAGACCTTTTTTCTGTGTTGCAGTAAGGTCGCTAAAAATGCGAGCCTTTACAAGCAAAGTATTTAGATACCCCTCACAAGCATTAGTTATACTTGCTGCGAAGCTGTCAGATCTACCGTATTCATCAACGGCCGCAATCTCCCAAAGCTCAAGCGGCCAGTAGCGTTCATCCGTTTTATAGCTTTCTATGAAGCCCTTAACAGTCTCGATATTGCTATCTAAACCTAACCAACTATGCCCAGCTCTAAGCATTTTTACGACAGGGTCTCTTCGCCAGTTCTTCTGATCTTGGATCCCGCCCACAATAGCTAGTCGCGCATTAGGGTGAAGTAGTACTTGCGTTAATACCAATTCAAGCTCGCGGGAGTGACCATCATATTTACCCGACCATTCCTTAGCAATACGCTTACGTGCTGCCGAGTTTAACCTACCGCCCTTATCAGTCAGAACCTCAAGCGCTAAAGCAACTTGGTCGTCAAAGCTGATGATCTTGTGTTTATCTAGGTACTGCAATAAGTTCAAGTTCCCTACGTCATCAAAGGTAGGGAATCCCATTGGGGCATCATCATTAGTGAAGTCACTGATCATGTGGCCACGAATTGCGATAGCTGAGTTTTGTTCTTTGATACACCCATCGTAATCGTCAACCATTGCTGATGTGATTAGCTTCTTAATGGCGTTACCCATTTCACCGTCTAACATGCCACTGTTTAGTTCAAGTTCGGCCATGTCGTAATACTCCTGTAATTAAGTTCCCTTGTACAATATGCCATAAATACCTGCACTGCAAGGGTTTTGAGCCACAAAGCACGAAAAAGTTCTTAGCAAGCAGTCACCACATTAATGATCGTTGTACAACAATAACCGAACTCTGCACCATTAAGATGCTCGGTCATCGAAAATCTCGCGCCACCGATAATAGATACATATAGGATCATTAAAAGTTTCTTTATTACTAATAAAGAAACTCAATGTGATCCAAAAATACCAAAACAAAAACTGCAAAGTGGCATGTAGACCCATAAATTAAAGGTCATTGCTACAATTTAATAATGGATTTTAGCGCTCTCAAATTCTTTTTTCCGAAAGCACAAGGCGATTGAGGGATGATTAACGTATAGCGCAGGTTTGCATTTAGTGCTTTATCAGGGGCTGAAATAACACGGTTGTACAACAGATTAAGAACCAGCATGACAAGCAGGGTGCTTATACTAGGTATGGCTCAGGTGACCATCAGAAGAGTTAGGGGGTTCTGCTGTTATAGCAACTTTAGTAACGCTGAACGGATGGGGGAGTTACCCGTTCAGCTTTATTGGGTATGTGTGCGTATGGTAACTGGTGGGGCTAGTACATTAAGCAAGTTTACCCTGAACCGCTGAAAGACCTCGGCGGTACTCTTTTTCATACTGCTCGACTGTTTCGATAAGGCTTGCTAGCCCCGCTCCCATGGTGTTAGTAGGACTTACAATTAAAGAGTTACCATCTGTTATATGACTGGCCACAGGCTTAACCGCAGCCTGCGCCTCAATTATAACGGTATTTGCTTCGACAAGAAGCTCATTGAGTAGTTCAATAACACTCCCCTGTCTTTGCGCTAAATCTTTATAGGCATCTACCGTTCTTTGTAGAGCCTGAATCTCACTCGCGCATTCACCCCTGCTAAAACCCACAACGTTCTCCGAGCAATCACAATGCTGTGAATCTGAGTCATGGGTCGTTTTATATTTTTCGATCGTGCTTTCCATCGGTCTTTCCATGTGACAAGGCCAGTTAACTACTGAGCCTTAAATAAACAATTGTTCTAACGTGCGCCGCCAGTAGCGTCGCTTAAAAAACAGGCGCAACAAGCCCAATTACTAATGTAAAAGGCTGATTTTTATAAATTCCTACGCTTTTCGTTTGACCACTCGAACTTCTTCATTAAAATGCGGTGATTCCTTTGATGCAAACGACTGTAGCACAGGGGATTTTAAAAAAATTTAAAAAATACCGATTAATAAAAAAGTTTTACCGCTGAGGAACCGCTTATGGTGGCCGCGAAGCGAGTGCCGACGACACGCACTCGACAAGTCTCAAGAAACGTTGCAGCTATGCGCAAAAACTTGGGAATGAATTTAACGAACTTTGGCGCACTCGTTGACGTAACTGCGCCGACTGTTAGGAACTGGGAAGACGAAGAGTCTACCAGTGAGCCAAATGTTTCGCAGTATGAAATGCTGCTAGAAGCGCAAAGGAAAAAGGGTGGCGGTGTTAGTTTCGCAAAACACACTGTACTCTTCTTTGTTAAGCTATTTAGTCAGCTCTCACTGGCAGACAAGGACGTAGTACTACAAGCACTAAAGGATGAGGGACACAAGAATAATGTATGACTTACTCGTTAACACTTTTAATAATCTGGACTACAGTAAGCCTTCGACCTACATCGTAACGGCTTACTTTTTGGCGATGGTTATTGTAGTGGGCTTAAACATCAGGGACGCATTGCGTATATGGATAGTGGGAATCCTGTTCACACTATCCATGGTTGACCTGTTTGTATTTCAACCATACTTGCCAAATTCACTAATAGTTCATCAAATTTGCTACTCTTTATCAGATTTGACTGCAATACTGCTTCTAAAATACCGCCTACGTGTTGGCCATAAGCTATCAAACTTTCTTTGTGTTCACGACACGACTAGCTATATATACCGTGCTTTTAATGACCTCGGTTATGCCCGCCAAGAGTATTTTATCCGTTTAATATTTGGGTTTTCTATAGCAGCGAATCTCACGCTAGTTGCCGAATACGTAGTACGCCACTCAGGCATACTTGCTGAGAAACCAATGTTTATATACAACACGTACCCATCTTTTAAGCTTGGCCTAATTATTGCTTTAACTTTTGCGCTACTGACAATGACACTAGATGGTCTTGTAGGTAGGCGTTTAAAAGTAGACCCGTTTAACAATGGGTGATTAGCCTAATTTTAGAGGATGACACACGATGAAAGAACTATCGAAGAGTGATTTAGCCAAAGTGACTGGTGGTGTAGCTGGCGGCGGTAACCAAGGTGGTGACCCGAAGATCGAGCGAGAGCCTGACATGTCACCTTTCCAGCGCCCAGTGAAATAGGTTCCCGAACCACGACCATAATAGGTCTGTTTTATTTGAGATTGTGTGTAACAAAAATGCCGCTTATAGCGGCATTTTTATGTTATTAAGAATGTTTATACGGTCGGGATGTGCAGTGCGTTCTTATTATTGACTCGGCGAGAGCTTACCCCTGACTTCGATATGTCTTAGATTGAATGTGTGGAAATAATCTTCAATCATCGTGATGATACGTGCAATGTCGTCACCCAGTTTAGTACCACTGCTAAGGATCACTGAATGGCCATCTTCAAGCATGTTCTTTAATGGTTCGACTATCTCATGGATTTCTACGAAGTCTCTATTACTGTCCTGAACCAGTCCGTTTATTACGTCGATAACCTCACGCTGGCGCTTAATTAAGTCTGGGTTGTGCGCTTGGGTACCATCTACCACTTTAGTCGTTGGGCTAATACCTAGTTGCTTTTTGGCCGCAGCCAGTTCTTGTTGTAATTCAGCAACTTCTAAATTGCGTTCGGTTAGCTCACGTTCAGTCGTAACGAGCTGGTCTGCTTGGATTGCATTTAATTGAAACGCTTTATTCAAGTCGTCGTGCAACTCAAGCACACGTTCATCTACGGGGGTACCTTCTACGACTTTAACTAGCTTCCCACTTTCTAACGATTGTTGAAAAATGTCGCAGGCAGCTATACCTTGGAAAAGTGGTGTGGTTGCTTGGGTTCGGACGCTGGGGGATGCGTTTTTATCAGTGGAGTTGTCTTTATTATTCAATTTTCGGCGCTCTTGCTTTATGTTTGGCCATAGACCAAACCGACCTCTGCTTATAGTAAGCATCTTGTTATCAACTGGTTAAGTAATCAATGCAATAAACCTTAACCAGATACTACGTTTAATTATGATTGCATAACATCTTAATTCGTTCTAAGCCTAAACCACTATGTTGTAGTGGTTTAGGCTTCAAAGTCGTAATGATTCTATCCGATGTGCTCAGACATTCCAAGCCAATTCGTTACGTTTTTCTGCATAATGTCTACACAGTCGGCTAGAATTTGAGCAGTCGCGCGGATCTCACCTGTTGGGTCTTGCAGGTCATCTTCCTGCAACCCATGAATCAGAACACTGTCTAACCCAAGCTTATCGAACTGCAACTTAGAGTTAAGTGTGAAGTCAATATCACTTGTCGAGTGGACAAGAAACAGTCCAATTTTCTCAATGCCCGTAGCACTTTCAATTAGCTGTAAAAGGCGCTCGTCGGTGACATCAATCGACGGGAACCCGCCATCGTTACCACTCGTATCGTCGAATGATGATAGCTTCACACCTGTGCCGAAGCTAAGGCCATCACAGCCCTCGAAAACCATATCATGTGCATCGGCAGCATGAGCCGTATGGTATGTTTGAAGCTTAGAAAGGAATTTTGCAGCTATATTGTTGATCTCAGCTTTGACTGCGAATGATGAGTAGTCAATCAATTCAAGGTCACCAGCAAACATATTATTAAGGCGTACCTTTACCGCTTCTAAAATATCAGACGTCGTGCTGAAAATGATAAGTCTTGAGTTCTTCTCGTCGATAATGAATGGGACGTAGCTAGAAACCTCAGTAGAATCTTTAAGCAGCTTTTGACGTACAGCGATTGTAATAGACTCGCGTTCTTCTTTGCTCAAGCGTGCGTCTTCTGGTAGTTCCTCAAGTCGCTGTTTGATTTGAACGGCTGCTGCTTGCTTAATTGCGGTAGAAGTTACGACAGACTTGTCCGTGCGGAGAGCACCGATCAGACCGCCTTCGTATTGTTCGAAAATTTCACCTTCTGGTGCAATTTCTAAGGTTTCTAGCGGGTGCACAAAACCGATGCGTTTATTATTCACATCGAGCGCCTGCTCAGGGTTATAAGCCATGGCGTTCAACTGCGACCAATCAATGTCCTTAGCTGTGCGGATATGAAACAACGTTGCTTTTTTAGCATTCGCATCCAAGATATTTTTCATGTTTTTCTAACTCATAAGTCTCGATTAAATGAAAACACTGCCTCGTGAGCAGTGTCAGTTTTTTCTTCGCCGTCTTCGTGGCGCTCGTTGGCTAATAGCTGCCAGACGCTTCTCTTGGCGACGACTTTGATAGCCTTCAACAAGAGCCATGTCATTTTCAGAGTCGGTAAGCTTCTCGGAAGCTGTCTTAGACTTGATTCTGGACGTCTGTGCCTCATCTGCGTCACGTACGAAGCAGTACCCCTCAGCATCATACCAACCGTCTAAGCCACGGTTAATGAGCGGGTCTAGTTTAAGCTCGTGCTCGTTGGCGCGCAGCCATTTTGACTCAAAAACTTCTATTGTCAAGTGTTCTTCTGCACCGTCTACATCACGGAAGATGTGTAAGCCCTCTTTTCTAAAGCGCTTTTTCATCTTGTCCCATGCGAAGCAATCTTCCCATGGAAAGAATAGTAGCTTGTTGTTGGGAAACAACATAGCGAACTCCGTTAGCTCCCCTTCTTGAGGGTCAGCTGACGTGCCAACGAAGAACAAATTATACGGTAGTGCTACAGCATTTTTAACCATAGGTAACCTCTTCCAAGTTTACGTTTATCTAAAAACATTCTTTTGTACAATACTCTATAAAGCACTGCGCCGCAACCGTTTTTGCTAATTATTTAACATCCATAGCTTGCTTAATGCTGGCACGTAAGACCGCCTGTGCAGCTGCCTACTCAACCCTCGCACCATTGTACAACCAAAGCGCCGTGGCTTTCTTATGTACAGCGTTGTACAATTGTTTTGAGTATATACTTCAACTTACTAGTAAAATGAGACGATTGAGGAACTTCTAATGACAAGAGCTTCTAGTATTGTCGAGCGCTACCAAGAACTGGTAGAGAAATCGACTAAACATATTAACCCAGTGCCATCTAATGGTGTTGGTAACCCTTATCACGGCAAAGGCGGTAAGTTTGTTTCGGCAGACAAGGCTGTTACTGCTTCAAAACGTACGAACGCTTTAAAAGCTGGCTCTCAACAACGTGTAAAAGTTGACGGCTGGAAGGATAACGAGCGCATGGGTGGTAAGACCGCGAAGATCAAACCAACTAAAAGCCCAGCTGGTCCGCAAATATGTGGCCGTGCCGCGCGCAAGAAAGGCTTAGATATTCGTTGCCATGATGGCAAGGTAATGGCTGGTCACGCTAAGCTTAAAGCAGCGGCTGACAGCAAGCGTAAGAAGAAATAAGGAACCTACACAAATGAACCGTTTATCACCTGTAGGCAATGCCTTATTTGAAAGCGAAAACGCGCTACACGAGCTTCTAAAAAATGCTAAGCCAGACTTTATGCTTTTCGAAGGTCTTAACATCAAGCAGCTTGTTGATTCAGCTAACGACTTCCGTTCGCCAAAAGATAACTTCATCGACATGCGTAACTCGGATGACCCTATTTGGGACATTGATGAAGCTGGCAAAGAGTTAACGATTACTTTCAACATGAAAGCGATTGACGACTCGGAAAACGACTTAGTCTCACATGACTTAAAAGCTCAGCATACGCCGCAAATTAAGTTTGTTAACATCGGCATCCAACGCGTTGACCCGAAGTCACAACGCAAGACGGTACGCTCAAAGTACGCGAATATGATCCCTATTCGCCTACCTAAAGATGCTAACCTTGACGTTGAAAAATGGTACATCGACAACGAAGATAAGTTCGAGACACCAGAAGAAATGGAAGCAGCTGCTGCTAACCTTTTTGACCTTTACTACGTTGACCCGTTAACAAGTAAGACTGAAATTGCAGTACGTTGTACGTGTCTTGACTACAATCATACGTTTGCGAAAGCTAACAAGAAGAAAGGCGCTCACTTCGGCCGTGTTAAGAACTTCCCTAAGTTCGATGGCGACGATGAGATTAACCCAGAAGACGATGCAGGTTTCTGTGCTCACATCCGCTTTGGCCTTGAAATGCTTCAACAGTACGAACTTTTCTGGCAGTCTAAAGTTAAGCTGAGTGGTACCAAAGACCATAAAGTGAATAGCCGTGACATCGGCGTTTGGGCTGACTTTGCAGGCTACTAAGCCTTAAAAAAAAGCTAGCGATAGAAAAGCCGAGTGTATACTCGGCTTTTTTGTGTTCAGCGATGCTAGCTCTCTTCGGCTTCACACGCGGCCTCTTCCAATTCACGCTCTTTGGCCTCGCCAATCGCATAGAGCTGGTCAACTGTCTTGATCGAAGCACGGCAGTCTTGGCTTAACTCGTACCAGCCTGAGCAGAGGTTATCTTGGTACATTTCGCCTCTAAGATTGGAGAGTGAACCTTCTTTATCTATACCGCGTATTTTGCCACAGTGCGGACAAGCTAATAGCCACTCAGCTCCGTCGTCGAAGACTGCATCAACTGGCCTGATCTCATTACTCATAGTGTTCCTAATTCTATTTTATGTCTGGGACGACTTCGTTCCAACGCTTTAGTGCTTCTTCTCGATTTGCGCCATACACAGAGAGCCTGTGCTCTATAAAGGGCAGCTTTGACTCGTCGTCTGTGTTGTCGCACTCTATGATATATGCAGGGAACGAACAGCCGTTCGCGCTAACACTTGTTTTAAAAGCTACGGGTTGGCTCGTGCAATAAGGGCAAGCCTTGATTGTATCACTCATCTTAATGTCTCAGTCTCATACTTGAGACTGAATATTAGCGAGCACTTATTAGCCTTGCAAGACTTACCTAGTATAGTAATGCCAAGGCGCGCCAAATATGCGGACACCAAGTTGCGCCGCCATTCCCGCACAAAAAGTTTCCCATTGCTCATCGTCCTCGAAATCTTCATCGATCTCGCCGTCGTTGTACAGGTCTTCACCCACGCGCTTTAGGCTAACTTCCATACAATCGCTCGTCGATAGCTCGACACCTGTACATTCGAAGCGTTCATAGTTAATCGTATTCTCACACAAGTACTCATTAACGTGACTTTTTAGTTTTTCATAGTCGTATATGCGCTCTACGCTACGCTTTTCTGTGTAAAATGGGTTACCTTGCGCACGCTTCTTCTTCATTTCAGCAAAGCTGGCCTTTTCATCATCGTAGGTACTACCCTTGATCAGCGCTTTTAGGTAGACAGCCTGCTGATCCATGAAGCCGACTGGCCACTGGTCTAGGTCACCGTTTTCCCCGCAAGTAATATCTTGCCCATGGAATGTGAACGTGAATGTCTCAAGTTCTTTTAGGCGGACGCCTAACTGTAGAGCACTGAGCATAGTTGGCGTCGCCACAAAGGCAGTGTCGCCATCGTTAAGTGATAAGTACCAATCCCTTACATTCCACTCAGATACTGCTTTTTCGTTATTATCAGAAATAACGACCGTTAAAGCTTTCATAAAACCCCTGTTAATTGTAGTTTCGGCTAAATTGTCTAGCTTCTTCTTCTGTAAGCCCTTCCCTGACTAAGGTTAGGTACGTTATTTCTCTGGGGTGCGGGTCACTTCCCTGCCTTTTTCTGGCGTTACCTTCATGTGTATCTAACTCAAACAAAGATGGTATTTTGGAGCTTGGGGGGCTTTCTAACTTACGTAAGAAAATATTTTCGCCTGCCGCGTAATGCTCTTTAACTTTGGCCATAACATCGGAAAAGGTACGGTGATATGTGACGAACTCGTCAACTTCCCCAGTATCTTCGATGTGCTTTCCAAGTCGTACGCGAATACGGCGGCCGTCGCCTAGGGTGGCGTTATGAATATCGGTCATAAGATTATCTCGGTTTTTAATAAAGCTCATAAAGCTTTGTACAATTACAATCGAGACTATAAACGCAAAAGGGCTGCAACGCAACCCTTTACAAACTTTTATTGTACAACGTTTAGAGCTTGGGTGGCTCTTTACCTAATGCCTTAAAGTCTTGGTCTATCTGTGCTTTCATTTCAGCCCAAAAAACCTTACGAGACCTCTTCTCGAAATTTTCATAAGTTTTCCCGCGTGGTAAATGTCTGCGACGGTTCTTACGCTTGGCGTTGTCCCACGCTTTACCACCCTGCTTGCGAGCATTATTGCTCATACAGATCAGCATCGTATTCATATTAGCAAAATAATCCATGGCATTCTCCCTAGGTATTAAAACTAATACGTTTCGCTTTCGCTTTTGAACGGTACAATCGTTCACCTGACGTAACCATACCTTTAACGGCGCGCTGAATCAGCTTGTCTTGGACGACTAATTGAATAACGGGCTGAGCCTTCAAAGATGTTGCTTTGTACTCTCCGTCAAACGGTGCATAGTAAATGTGCCCTACACGGATGTCTTGTGCTTTAGCGGGTCTTGTTCGCTTAGTCGTCATCGTCAGTCTCACTTCTTAGTAGTTTACAGCTCATTGGCTTTATTTGCGGCTCTTCAATGCCCGTAAGCATCTGCCTAACAAACAGCATACCATTAAGCATACCCGTATTGTAAGGGTTGCACTCTCCCTTATGGTACATGACGTCAATAGCTTCATCCAGTTGAGCGCCTATATCACGCAAGTGTGCCCCTTCATGCGTCATCTTGTTTGGGTCACCAAATGGACGGCTTGCTTTGTCGAAGGCTTGGCCTGCTCTCTTGAGGTTTCGGTGTGACAGGGCTGTGCCCCCTGACTGGCATACATACTGAGAGGCGCTTAAAAGCTGTTTAACAGCCTCAAGTGGAACCACAGTGTACTTTGATAGAACTTCGTTGCTATGTGGCTCAGGTGTCGTTCTAGGTGTGTTGGGGTCGGCAGTGTCATGCAAGCGTAACCCTTGTAGACCCAGAATACCAACACCCGTATTTAGTTGCTTCATATTGAAATTCCTTAACGAAAAAAGCCAGCAAGGCGCTGGCTTATATTTGGAGTTGCTGGCTTAGAACTTGTCAAAACCGCCTACAGCGTTTGACTGGTTATAGGCTGCGCTGTCAGTAAAGAATCCACCCTTTGCGTTGCCCTCGCCGTGCATGTCAGCACGTTCCTCTAGGTGGCGGTATGGGTTCTCATCCACGCCCTCATAGATTGGGTCAATCTTGATACCAATTAAACGACGGTTGGCCAAGTGTTTCGTATAGTGCTCACATGACTTTTTATCCATACCTAAGATACGGTCACCGATAATATGATGCGCCCATGTCACTTCTTGCTCAACGGCTTTCTTCGTCATTTCGACAACCCACTCGTGGTCATCTTCGGTAAAGATGTCCAGAATGATGTTACGGAACAACGTTACGTGCGTTAGCTCATCTTTGTTAATCAGCTTGATAATACGTGAAGCGCCAGTCATTGCGCCTTGTGCTGCTAGTAGGTAGAAGAACTGGAAGCCATTATAGAAGTAAAGCCCCTCAAGCAGGTAGTTTGCAATAAGTACTCGCTTAAAGCCTTGCTCCGTCGGGTTATCTAAGAATGACTGGAACTCACCTGCGATGAGCTTGTTACGCTCAAATAACACCTTGTCGTCGCGCCAGCGATCATAGATACCGTCGCGTAGGTCACGAGGGATAACCGACTCGATGATGTACTGGTACGAATCAGCATGAATGGCTTCTTGGAATGTCTGGATTGCAAGTAGCATCTTCACTTCTGGTGCTGTGATGTAGTCAGCAATGTTCGGTACGTTCGCCGTTTGTATTGAGTCTAAGAAGATCAGGAAGCTCAAGATCCCCGTAAACGTCTCTTTTTGGTCATCAGAAAGTTGATCGAAACGGTCATTTTGAAGGCTGTTCTTTTCTGGGATCCAGAAGTTAGCGTACATCGTCTTTTTAAGAGAAGTCGCCCACTTATAACGCGTGTTATTTAGCTGAATTAGGTTTGTTGAGTTACCGCCTATAAGCTTACGCTCGGTTAGTTCGTCAGTACCCTCTGGGTTGAACAGTCTTGCCTTTTTAAATTCTTCAACGGGTGTTTCACTTGGTGCGAGTCCGCGTGACGCCACTGCTGATGCTTCTGCTTCTTTTAAGGCTACTGTGTCAATAATACTTTCGCTCATGCTTTTTATTCTCAAAGTCTCGATTAATATAATTCTTAGGTTAAAAAGGGGGCTATGCCCCCTTTTTATATCGCTGGGTAGCGCTTAGTTCGCACAAGCTGTGCAAGAAGAGTCAAGGTCTACATTTCGTGTGTAATAGATACACTTAATGCCCTTCTCCCAAGCATCACGTAGCGCTTGATAACGGTAAAACGCATCTTCTGATTGGTTGTTTAAGTCGAACGTCATTTCGTACGAAATACCAGTATCAATCCAACGTTGTACCGTCGATACGATGTCATTCATCGTCATCTTAGAGTAGTGCTTATAAGGCTTGTAGCCCATTGGGTTCTCTTGCAGATATGGTGGCACAATTGGTACTGCACGGTTGTTACTCTCATCGTAGAACAACGCTGACCATACTGGTAAGATTGATGCAACACAGCCATGGATCACTGAGCTAGATGTATTCGGCGCAATTGCCATGATCTGGCTATTACGAATACCATGCTTGTTGATGTCTACTTGTAGAGCTTCCCAACGAGCAGGGTCTGATGAGTGCTTAGCAAATTCTTCAATACGCTCACCAGTGTCCCACATTGAACCTTTGAAGGCTGTGAATGGTGCAAGCTCACTTGATAACTTGATACTCTCAGAGATACACGCATAGGCGAACTCTTCGAACAGCTCATTAATCAGATCCATACCAGCTTCGTAGTTTGTATTACGTGCTGCTAAGAAATCGTTTAGACCCATAGCGCCTACGCCAATGGTGCGATACTTGTTATTATGTACGTTTGATTCACGGATAGGCGTAGTCGTTAAGTCAATCGCGTAGTCTAGTGCACGAACAGCTGTACGACACGATACTTCTAATGCGAAGAAGTCAGGCTGATTCGCTAAGTTAACAGAGATCAGGTTACACGTGTGTGCTTCTTCATCTGCCAGTACGTTTGAGTATGACTCAACGCAAAGGTTACCACATGGGATAATGCCTTCGTGTTTATTAGGATTAAGACGGTTAACAGTACACTTATTGAAAAGGTATGGTAGACCCGACTCAACGTGCAGCTTAATGATGTCTTTTAGGATCTCACGAGCCTTAACAACGTGAACAATTTCAAGCTGACCATTCTCGTAGGCTTTCACAGCTTCTTGATAACGCGATACGAACTCGTCGCCGTAGCAATCAACTAAGTTGATGCCAAGCTTTGTACGTAGCTCATACGGGTCGAATAAGTGCCAGTCGCCGTTCTCTTTATCAACGTTCCAGAAGTGGTCAGGCATAACAACCTGTGGGAACACATCGAACGCCTTAGCACGGTGGTCGCCAACTTCTGTTTGCATTTCTAAAAACGCGTGAATGTCTGCATGCCAAACGTCTAAAGCCAGTGTTACAGCACCTTGGCGCGTACCGCCTTGGTCAACGTAAGTGGCTGTGTCATTGAATAGCTTAGCTACTGGGATAACACCCTTAGACGTGTCTTTACGACCGCGTACCCACGAGCCTGATGCGCGGATATTAGATAGCAATACGCCACAGCCGCCACCTTCTTTAGAAATGCGCGCAAAGTTCTTCACATTATCAAAGATTGAGTCAAGGTCATCATTCATCGAGATAATAAAGCAGCTCGATAAGTTGCCCTCTGGACGGCGCAGGTTACGCAAGAATGGTGTAGCTAGTGATAAGCGGCGAAGGCTAAGACCGTCGTACAGGTCTTGTACAAAGTCAAAAGACTTCTCTTTAGCAGCTGAATTAATCAGTAGCGCACACATTAGGTATGCAATTTGAGGTGTTTCGTTCTTAACTAGGTAGCCTTTGATTAATTTATCGGCACCTGCAAAGTCGTAGTCAAGGTCACGCTCTGGGGCTAATAGACGGCCTGCTGTGTTAAGCTCGTCGTCGGTGTAGTTATCAAGGATGGCCGTAGAGTAAAGACCTTTTTCCACCTGAGTACGTACGAATTTCGCGAAACCTTGACCTTGTCGCGTCTCGTCAGTCTCTTTCCAGTGACGCATCATAAGTAAACGGCCTGCTACGTATGACCAATGAGGCTCTTCGGCCGTCGTCATAGATAGGGCTGCATAGGTTAGGTTTTCTTGGATAGCATCGGTTTCAACACCATCATTGAAAATAGCAGAGATTTTAGACTCAAGCTGTAATGGGTTTACTTCTAAACCTTGACTAGCCCAGCCGATAACCTGCTTAATTTTAGCAAGGTCAAACGGTTCTTTAGAACCATCGCGTTTAAGTACAAGCATTGAACGCTTCCTTTTTATCTTTAGTATCAATATAAGAATCTGACGAATTATTCAGCTCTCTATAGCTGATTCGATTCGTGGGGCGTAGTTTTACTTTTTCGAATGGTTTAGTCAAGACTTAAATGAAAGAAAAAGCCTACGCTGCAAGACCTTACCACTGGCAGGGTCTTTTCGCAATAGGCTCTTATCTAGGGGGTTTCAGCTACTCAGGTTGTGCCGCAAGAGTGGTATTAGGGAGTCCTACAAGCGTCGCTAAGACGTTTCGGTAAGAAGCTGCACCCTGTATAACACCTGCGTACATCATACGCTGAGAATGCAGATTAGCCGCCGTCTGATTTTCCTCATCTGTGCGGTCTTCAATTGTCTCATTTAACGCAGCTTCGGCAGCTATAACCTCATCCTGCTTCTTCTGCGTAGCCGATTGTATATGCTCAAGCCCTTGGGCTATTGCCTTATCCAACTGCGTACGCGTTATTTGCTGTGCTGGTAACTGCAACAATGACGCGTAGTCACTATGAGCGACAGCAAACCCATTATCACAATAAGTACATACGGCTACGGCTTTTCCTGCCACGGTACCTATAACTGTTAAGTTTTGGCAATGTGGGCAACGTGGTGTTTTATCTAGCATAATCAAATGGCCTCAATATCTCAGTGTCTCGACCTAAACATTGTACAACACTTTAATGAAGCTTTGGACTTTCTACTAGGCTATCGCAATATAGACAAAGGGTCAGATTGCCGTGGCGCTCCTTATATGCGGGTATGTCCTCTACAGTATAGGGTGAGAGTCCATGCTCGACTGCATGCTCTATCGGCAACATTTGTATACCGAATAAATATAGCGGTTCCCAGTTAGGGTTTAGATGCGATCTGACATGGCACTTAGGGATAGGATCATCGACCTTACCTGTAATCCAAGAGTACTCAATACTCTCAGCCACCGCGTCTAGTACGGCTTCGGTGTCATTCACCGTTGTACAATGCTCAGGTGCGTATTTTCGAACGTAATCACGTGTCGCCGTATCAACGGCTTGGCTATGATTGTCCACAATGGACTTAGCCAGTTGGTATAGATCCCTCGGTTGCTGAGCCATCATAAAGCGTTCAGCCTTACCACTAATATCTGCACCCCTTATGAGTTCTAAAGCTTCTTTCATCGTCGCACGTGTTTGACTTTCAGGCGCGCCCTCGACGGGCATCACGTTACCATTATCCATTTCATTGTCTCATCGTCTTGTTACGCAGCGATTATTGCATAAAGGGCTTATTGGTTTCCAGCACCAATGACTAGATTATTCAATGGGTCTCAGCTAATATGTGCAACAAATTGAGACTTGAGATAGCCGACGTGGAAGATAAAGCGAAGCGTGCGCGGTTTAGACGTTCTACACGTGATAAAGCACGCGCGTACGTACTACCGAAACCGCCACCTATTGTACAACGATATACATACACTGAACTCGAAGCCAAGACATCGCCAACTGGTCGTGTCTACAAAACACCTGCGGGGCGCTTTGCTTCGATCACTACCATGCTTAGTAAGACTCAAGATGAGAGTAAGGCAAAAATATTACAAGAATGGCGGGATGCCGTAGGCGAAGAACAGGCGCAAGCTACTCTTGAAGAATCTGGCATCTACGGAACCTTAGTGCATGACACTATGGAAGCCTATCTAAAACACGAGACTATCAATCCTGATAAGCTCCACCCGCTGGCAAAACGTGCAGTTAAAGAATTGTGCCACGAGCTTGAAGGTAACTTCGAAGAAACGTGGGCGCTTGAGGTGCCACTCTATAGCGAGTCATTGCGTATCGCAGGTAGAACAGACGTTGTAGGCGTGTGGAAAGGCAAACCCGTCATTCTGGATTACAAAACCTCACGGAACCCAAAAAAGCGTGAGGACATTGGCGACTACTTCGTGCAGCTTCTTTTTTATGCGCTTGCACATAACGAATTACACGGAACTAATATCCGTCATGGTGTTATCGCGATGGCAGTTATGACGGGCAAGCCTCAAGTATTTGAGGTCGACCTTTGGGACAAGAACCTTTGGGCAACCTTTGAAGAAAAATTAGTTAAATTCCATGGAGAGCACTTTTATGACTAAGGTCTCTCAGCAAGAGCTAGCTTTCGCTGCTAACAACCAACAATGTTTAGAAAGTGAAGTCACCTTACTTCGTAGCGCGGTAAAAGACCTACTAAGTATACTAGATAATATTGAAATGATACCCGAAGCTGCACCCCATAGTCTGGAATTACAGCGTACGCTAACCGAGCAGGAACTAGCGCGCCGTGATTCTTTAGACTTACGTATAGACGCTCAAGGCCAGCTGCTTCTTTATGGGGTAGCAACATGAGCAATCTAACAGAAAGACTCGAACAACGACTTGCCCGAGTTAAGCCTAATCTTTCGATATTTGGACAAGCTATCACCATGGAGCTTGAGAACTACGTACTTGAGGGTAAACCCCTCGAAGGCTTTGAGCGTGAAGTTGCCTTAGCGACCTCAAGCCAGACTGCGCTTGACCTTGCAGGTGACGATAAGGACATGCGCTTGAACTTTACGCAAGAGCTTAATGCGATTAGAGAAGCCTGCTTAGGCGCTCTGTACGAACGAAACCAACCCTAAACACAAGAGAGAATAAAATGTCTGACAATGAACAAATTGAATATAAGTTTGAGCTACAGAAGATCTACTTTAAAAGCACTAACTTCACGACTGAAAACACGCCAGCCGTGTTCTTAGATGAATGGAAACCTGCTATTGAGATCGACTTAAAAACGCGTGCTGATAAGCTCAGTGATACGACCTATGAGGTTGTCGTAGAAGTGCTCGCAAAAGTTACAGATATTGACGATAAAGAAAAGGTGTTGTTCACTGCTAGTGTTGAACAAGCAGGTATCTTTGACATTGCAGGCTATAATGAGCAAGAACTCGTGGGCTTACTTGGGTCACACTGCCCTTCACAGCTTTACCCTTACGCACGTCATCAGATTTCGCAGCTGGCACTTCATGGTGGCTTCCCGCAAATGCTATTAGCCCCTGTCAACTTTGATGAAATGCTTGAGCAGGCCGTTAAGGATGCCGAGGCTAATGCGGCTGACGAAAAAGCTTAATTAACCGCGACCATCGCTTATACGCAATGTGCGGTCTTGTTAGACCGCACTATCCTTACGTAGCGCTTCTTTAAACGCAATATCTTGCATCATACCTGCCGCTCGCGTCTCTAACTGTTTAGCTCTGTCAAGTATACTAGTCTTATACATTAATTCGGCTTTAGAGCGTGCTATGACACTCCCAGTGGATAGCAACTCAACCATTTTGGCCATGGGTGAGCTACGTAGCTGGTTATACTGCATCTGTACCATTTCAAGCTCTCGTCTTAGGGATGCAATACGAGCCAAGTGCTCAGATCGTAGGTCAGCTTCACTTATAATCGAAGAGTTGTCGATGGAGTCTTCACCCGTGATGGTAGCCAGTATGCTAATAAGCTCTGATAGCGACTTAGTCTTCCTTGCGTCCTTTGCTTTTAAGAACAGTGCATGAAGTTTCGTGTCTTTTGTCTTATCGGGGTGTGCTAATTGGGCTATTCGGCGGTAGAGCTTGTTAACTGAAATAGGTGCATCATCGCCCTTTCCTGAAAGGTCATGGCAAGTAGAACCCTCTACATCGTCGTTGCTCGCCTTTTCGTGGTCTTGACCACTGCCAGCTCTATCAAGAGTTCCCTCATCTGCTCGTGATAATTTCTCAAGGTCAGCCGCAACCCTATTAAAATTTGCAGCCGCAGCCGTGTACAAGTCATTGTACACTGGGTAGCGTTCGGCAAGATCATCACCAGCCTGAATGCTTTTCTTGTCTAAACGTTCGTACTCACGTTTGTACTCTGTGATCTGGTCTAGAAGCGACACAATGGTCGCCTCTAGGTCTTCATCACTAGTAACGAGTGCCGACGCCACTGAATGATTGTGATACATTCTTTATAGTGCTCCCTTCATACGTCTTCGTGATTTCGATAGCAGCATCAAACGGATGCTCCAACCCTCGGTGGTCAATTAACCAAATCTGACGCTTTAAGCGGCGAGCACGTCGCTGTAGAACGTCGAGAAGACCAGTGATACCACTATCTGACATCCATTGGCTCGGCTCATCCCATATCTCAAACGGTAACTCTAAACCCTTTGAAGCACGGATCATGTTAGCTAGTCCTAAACTGGCCGCAAGTCTTAAACGCTGAGACTCACCACCAGACCAAGCTTCCCACTTCACAGGCTCTAGGTTGTCGGCGCTATTAATAAAGGCGAAAAAGCCCTTTGAAAGGGTGCCCTTCTTCGTCTCTTTGTCTACGTCGAACTCGACTGACCATCCACCCAAGCCTAGGCCGTCTAGTGCACTGTTAACCTCGGCCTCAAGTTCGTTAAGCGCCGAGCTGACAGCAAACAGCTTCACACTCTTAAAGCCCTTTACCCAATAACGGCTGGCCATTTCGCTTTCAACTACTTTTTCTAGTTCAGAAAACGCCGTCTCGCGTTCTGTGTTCAACGAGGCCAAGCGCTTCTTATTCTTTTCCTGCTGGGCTTTATGTGGGTTTACGGCCTCTTCACAGTCTAAGACATCGTCACGCAAGTCATTTCGGATGCGTTTCCACGACTTCTCGGATGCGTTTGCCTCTGTTAAAGCCTTCTCAGCCTCTGTGACGCGACTGTTGAGACCTGATAAAACCTCTTGTGACGCCTTACGTGCTTCTTGCTCAGCTTTAGTTATACGCGTATCAAACTCGCGCTGTTTAGCTTTAATATCGTCATTAGCAGCCTTAACTTCTTCACGAGCCTTACGCATTTTAGCCTTATGAGCGTCAGCACTTTCTTTGATGCTGTCTTTAAGACCTTTCAGCTCTTTCTTGGCCACGCGTAGCTCACGGTTCGCCTTTCGAATTTTTTCGTTGATGGCTTCGTTAGCATCTTCTAAGTCTATAATTTGCTTTTCTAGATGCTCTAGCTCATGATCTACATGTTCTTCGGTAATCGCTTGGCCACAAGCTGAGCAGTCGCCTTCAAGCTTCTTAACCTTCGCTTCTTTTTTCTCTAGAGCCTGAATATCATCCTCATTACGGTCGTAGGTGCTCTCGTGCTTTATAACCTGCTTCTCAAGGGACGCGATATTATCCTCAAGCTCTGCCATGCCCTCTGGCTCATTGATAGCCGATTCATCGTCTTCTAGGTCAGTTAGCGCATTATTAGCATTATCGAGAACCAGCTCAAGTTTAGCCAATGCGTCTGCGCGCTCAGCCCGAATCGGCTGGGTTTCTTGAGCAACGCGGTCTTCGACTTCAAGCTGCTGCTTTTCAAGCTCTACACGAGCCTTTTCGACAGTCTTGGTAGCCTTTTCGATGGCGGCCTTAATCGCATCTTCCTGACCTTCATGGTCAGCGAGGTCAGCCTTTAAGCCTTCCAGCTCAGCTTTGTGCTCGGCTTCCCATTCCTGTATCTGTTCAGAGAAATCCTGACCTTCAAGTTCCTCTATTTGACCCTTAATGCGCTCAATACCACTACGGCCTTCGTCAACTTGCTTTTTGATGCCATCTGCATCCCTTTTCGCTTCTTCGGAGTACTTATCCCAAACATCTAGATTAAGAACTTTTGCGATTAGGGCTGAACGCTCAGTACTCGACATATCCAAGAAGAGATCTTGGAACTGAGAGAAGTAGGCTGCTTGAAGAAACTCATCGAAGTTGTAACCAATTAGTGCATCAAGCTCTTTTTGGTCGACGTTCTTTGGCTTCTTATCATTGATCTGCAAGGTCAGTACATTAGGATTCCAGCGACGATTTATTGTACAAAGGTCGCCGTTGTAGTTTTCGAAAACCACACGGTTTGTTACGCTTGGCGTTAATGCCTTCTGACTTGGGCGCTTCTTACCAGCTTTCTCAGCCTCGACTGCTTTGTCCTCAAGGTCATGTGCCACTTGCCAGCTAGCAACATCCCCTGCTTTTAGGCCGCGTGAGGTCTTACCGTAGAGCGCTACGCATAATCCATCAAATACACTAGATTTACCAACGCCGTTGGCACCTAGCTCTGGGTCTACTTCGTTCTTACCTGTAACGAAACAAAGACCGTCCTCTGGGTACTCTGTGAAGTCAAAGGTCTGTGGCTCTGCAAAGACTTTGAACCCTTCTAAGAATAAGGATTTTAGTTTCATATTAATTTTCTCTAGTATCAACTTATAGCGGTCATAATTTAAAAGACCGCAGGCTGGGACAGTGTACCAGACTTACGCTGCGTCGCAAACGTTTTGGCGCGCTACCCGCATTGTTTTCAGGGCTGAACAACAAAAAATGGGCAACCCCTTCGGGATGCCCATTACTGGCGTTGATACTAAATTTTAAGGCTTAATTTGTGTCTTCGATGTATTCACCTGAGAACCGCAAAGCCATGCCATCAAAGGCATCGGCGACTCTATCTAAATCGCCTGCGGTTGCTCCATATTTGAGACTAAGATGCGGGATGTATTCAGCATGACTATGCTCCACGCCAAGTATTGTACAAAGCTCGTGGTTACGCTGTACGGCTGAATGTGCATCTAGTTCAAGTACTAGGGCTTTATACGGGGGGTTACCCATAATACGGGCTTCTCCCTTTGCAAATGCTAGGTGGATGGCCTCTGGCGCGAGCGCAGGCTTTTCCTCAACATCGGCATGAGTGTATAAAAGCGTTAGGTGTAGCTTGTCAGCGGAGATCGCATCTTTGACGCCCAGTGCTTGAAGACGCTCAGTTACAACCTTCGCGTCCTCGGGCATCAGCTTTAATGCAGCATAACCGTTGACACCTTCGTTTAAGTGCGTGGTGCGGGTCATGCTAGTACCTAATTAAAGTTGGCAACGTCGTTGTTAGCGTTAATGTCTTCTTTCAAGACTTCCGCTGGTGTGAAGTTCACTGTTAAATGTGGTGCAATCGGAACGGCTTCGCCCGTTGAAGGGTTACGGCCAATTCGAGCGTTACGGCGAATAACTTTTAGAGTACCAAAGTTTTGCACACGTACGTCGTTACCATTTGCTAAAGCGCCACATACAGCACCAAGTACGGTATTAACCATGTCGGTGCATTTAGCCGCAGAGATATTTACACCATCTTCGGCGAAGTCTGCCTTAATGATCTCTGCTAAATCTTTTTTAGAAACTGCCATTTTTTTGTTCCTGTATCTCTCGTCTCAATTAAAAATCAGTAATCCGAGGGATAAGCGTTGGCAATTAGCTTGTAGAAGTCTCATTCTATGCCTACGCTCCATGGGAGCCGCAGGACGCACCAATTATGCAACGCCGCAGGGGTATACGCAAGTTTTTATTTAAGGTCTGCGTCGACTTTTGAGTTACTTAACGAAAAAACGGCCACTTATGTGACCGTTTTGTACAATTAAAGGGCAAGATGACTAATCTAGAAAAGGCCAGAAGCAATGCCAGTTGCCGCTATAAGTGTGCTATTACTGGCTAGTATTCGCTTATGCTTACCAAAGTAGACAGCTCCTAGCTGTGAACCATCGGTCGACTTCCCACTCCATTCGTAAAAACCCTCAGTATCTCGGCGTTTAAATACGCGAGCAAACAAATTCGGTTCATACGTGACACAGAAACGACGTGAAGTCGTTACGTGAGGGCAGCCTAGGTTGTCGATTGCACCACAATTTGGGCAGAGTGAATCCCAATGCGTATATAGTGCATTCTCCGAAAGATATACACCACACTCTGCACAGAGGTCAGCGCGCTCCCAATCAAGCCTTTTTATGACCTTACTCTGTTCCATGCTTTAGGCTACGGCCTGCATCAATTTCTGGCCTTTACCCAAGAGTGCGCCCTCTATCTGCTGAGTCTCAGCGAAGCGCATAAGAGTTTCTTCTGGGGAAGCAACGGCCTTCTTCTGCGCAACAGGCACGCTGTCATCACCTTCTTCATTCTTCTGGGAAACAGCTAGTTTTTCAACAGTCAGCTGACAGCCATGAAACTGCCACCCGTGCTTTGTACAATGTTCTCTAATGCGTTTCTTATAGGTAGCCCACATGTGTACGTCGCTTTGCATAAGCGTCAAATGAACCTTAACTTGGTCGCCTTCTTTTAAGGCATAGTCTTCTAGGTCTTCCACGCTATTGATTCTTAGGGTAACACGCTGTGGCGATGGGAAGTGTAACTCACCCGATGCGTTTGTAGCGTCACCATCTAGCATGACCACACGCGGTACAAATAAGTCCCCGAAGTGTACGTGGTATGGGCTAGCGATGTACTCTAACTTACCGTGCACTTGCGGACAATGTATGTCTCCCGCCCATGTCTTTTTTGAATCATCAAAAAAGTGGTGACTTAATCCATGAGAGATCTCATAAAACTCTGAGGCCACGGCTCCGATCACGCTCTGATGAACCATAACGGCTTCATACTCTGCAAAGTTGAAATGGCCGAAGTCGGCTTCTGGTGTTCTGCTATGCGGGAGAAGAAGCAACTTACCCAGCTCAGCATCGTAATGCTCCATAGCTTCTGAAACGTAGGTGATGTTCGCAATACCATCTAAGAAACCAAAGAACGGTGCTGTTGGGTCTAAGTAATCATGGTTACCCATCGTAATAATCAAGTTCTCGACCTCAAGCGATAGGTCAGTTAGCTCGTTAACCATACGATTTGTAAACTTAGAGTTATGGCGGTCTTTAACGTCGGTCACATCGCCTAAAAAGTAAATTGTAGTGATATTATGTGCTTTGACCTGCTCTTTCAGCCACGGAAAAATTGCCCAACGATATTCGTCTTTAGCTTTATCCGTAAGGTGCAGGTCGGCAAGTAGTAATGATGCCATTTATGTGCCCTTTACAATGGCTGTCATACAGCCTTAGTCTCAATTAATATAAACCCGCATAGCATACGCCGTATTGGGTTGAGCTGCAAGCTGTTTGGCTCTGTTGGAAACGTTGTACTACGTTAGTGCTTCCACCTCTCAGCATAGCCCTTGTATAGCTCGTCATCTTCCGTTACGCGCTCGTTTTCCGTCTTTTGCATGGCATCTGCCAAATTTTGTAACGAACATGCGATACTCACAGCTGTATAATTCGAAATAGGTTGTACAATGCCATGGGCATGATTGCCCGTCTCTATCTGCGACCCTAGTAACGTACTACGATTTGCCTCATCTTTGAGCGCATTTAGTACGTCATCGTCGAGTACCGAACCACCCTCACGGCTGTAGGGGTCTTTCTTATAGAAAGATAAGCTGATGCCCAGCTTAATTAAGAAGAAGCCAAATTGTCTTCTACGGTAGGCTAACCAACCGCTTACCTGCATCCTTAGTGTCGTTAAATCTATCATCACTGTTCCTCATTCATCAGTGCCAATAACGAAAAGGGAGCACTGCGCTCCCTTCTAGCTAACCAATATGGTTACTTGAACCCGACAGCCATAAGCTTAAAGCTATCTGTCTTAACCGAGGCTGCAATCACAGCAACAGCATCGGCTATATGCTCGTTCTTCGCAGTCAAAGGTGAGTCAGGTTTCTTAGTTTTCCGCAGCCAATTCGCATCGGGGTGGCGCGCATAAGCCCAATCAATCATTTCAGCTTTAGTCGCAGTCTTTGTTCCTACGGCCGCTAGTTTCACTTCTTCTGGCATAACCTGAATGAAAGGCTTATCTATTGTGCTTAGTAGACCCATACAAATCCCCACAGACTTCATAGCTGACGCATTCTGACTACCTAGTGGCATTTCAGAACACACAATATCGGCCTGATCAACCAGCGCACTCAATGGTGTGTAAAGCTCACGGCAACGGCGAAGGTCGTCACTAGACTTTCGGATAGTCTTTTTGTCTTTCGTTGGGGCTGTCTGAACAAGGCTCAAGTAAGGCGTACCCACGATCTCGCCCGTAACGGGGTCGACGTCCGCAAGTACGAATCCAAAGTTGCTCATTGATGGGTCAATACCCAGTACTTTTATTGTTCTACTCATGTCTCGATTACTCTTTTTCTTTAGCTTGTTGAGCTGCCATATTACGAGCTACAGCTGCGGGCACTTCACTGGCAGATAGTAAACCCAGTGCCTTTGCTTTAGTAAGTTCACAAGCCACGACAAGCTCTTCGGTTGTCATATCTGCGTTATAAAAGCGTAAGTTGCCATTTGCGTCGTAGCCAATCACAATACCCTTAACAAGGTCTACAGGGTCGCCCTCAGACAAGCTTTTCAGCACCTTATGGATGTGCTGCTCTTGTTGCATTTCATTAGTCACAATTAAGTTCTCCAAAAACGGAAAAGGCCGCCCTATGGCGACCCTTGTACAATACTTACTTTAGACGCTTGCGTCCATATTTACTGCGCTCAGGCAAAAATGAGTCGTCGATCTCACGCCAGCTCTTCTTAACTAGAGCCGTAACCTCATCCATAACTTTGAAATGTTCTTCATCATCCATGCGCTTAATCTTTTTAACCGCATTAGCTATCGCAGTCTTTTTTACTTCTATCGTTTTGAGTTCACCTAGTGCATCAATTGACTTTAGGAACTCTAAACAAGATGTTGTGTTGTCAATGCCGTAGCCAAACTCAATAGAGTACTCACACTCGCGGAAAGGTAACGCAACCTTGTTCTTCTTACACTTAGCTTTAACTTTAACACCAGCTACACGTTCTTGGCGACGCACTGTACGCTTGATTTTACCAATTTCTGCAAGCCAAACAATTTGAGAGCAGTAGAAGTCTAGTGCTTTACCACCTGAACGTGTGTACTTCTCACCAAATGTAACGCCAATCTTTTCACGGATCTGACTGATAACAAGAAGTGTAATACCCGCCTTTTCAAGCTCAGCTACAATACGGCGGAACATTTCAGACATCTTCTTCTGCTTGCCCATCCCGTAAGAGCCTTGGTTGTTATCGCGTTCCTTCTCAGCACGGTCAGATAAGGCATCAAGCGAGTCAACAACGTAAAGACACTTGTTAAACTTCGCAGCACCACTCGTACGTGCCTTAATAAGCTCTTGCAAGTGCTCAAAAAGGAACTCAACCGTGTTGTCGGCATTACCTTCGTCATCAAACATTTCAACGAAGGTCACAGCCTCCACAGGCATCCCCATTGCGGCTGCATATTCAGCATCGAACGCCGCCTCGGCCTCTAAATAATAAATAGGCTCATCTGGCCATAGCTCATGGAAGTTTGCAGCTGCTTCTGTAGCTACAAGTGTTTTACCAGCCGAACGGTCGCCTACAACGTTAGCGATACGGCCGACTGCCCAGCCACCGCCTAGTACTTCGTCAAGTGTTGTTGAACCCGAAGGGATAAAGTCGATATTACTTTTGTCCGAAGTAAAGTACGAGCTAGTTACCTCGGCGTCTTGCGCGGCATCGGCTACTTTTGCTTCTTCTGTCGCAGCATCAGCTGCTTTATCTGCTGCGGTTTTACGTTTAAGACGGCTGCCTGCACTCGGCGTGCTGGCTTTCTTTTCTGTTTGTGACATGGAACTACCCTGACTAAAAATAGGTATAGATAAAAAAGGCCGCACCGACGTACGGTAGCGGCCTTGCCTTTATGACTAATTCAGTGATTAGTCACGCATTTCGTTAAGCTTGTCGCGAACAGCGCTGTTACGCTTACGTGGCTTTTTAAGGCCAAGCTCTGCACAAACTTCGCCAGCTAGCTCGTCATCGTCCAAATCTTCGAAATCAGGGATGTCTAATTGGCCTTCATCAATTACTGACTCAAGCTCATCGCGATCCATCCCAAACACTTCGTCATAGGTTAGGTCGTTGATGTCTTTTTCTTCCGAAGAGTCATTCGAACCACCTTCGTCTTCGTCTTCGTCTTCGTCTTCATCACGACGTGAACGACGGCTACGTGATGGCTTTTCATCTTCGTCTTCGTCTTCATCACGACGTGAACGACGGCTACGTGATGGCTTTTCGTCTTCGTCTTCGTCTTCATCGCGACGTGAACGACGGCTACGTGATGGCTTTTCATCTTCGTCGTCATCGCGACGTGAGCGACGGCTACGTGATGGCTTTTCATCTTCGTCTTCGTCTTTACCAGCACCAGCCATGCCCATACCAGCGTTAAAAATACGCTCCATGTGCTCGGCTTCTGGCTTAATTAGAAGCTGATCTAGAGGTGAGTCCTCGATCTTTTCTAGCCACTCGTCCATCTGGTCTTCGTCTTCGCTCAATGGTGAGGCACGGCGTGAAAGCTGTACACCTTCATACTTAGTGTTTCGGCCTTTACCAGTACGGGCAAATTCGATGTCGTAACCTTCTTCTGGGTCATCAGGGTAGAAGATGTCACCCGAGCGCTTATCGAAAGAACGCATAGACAGATCTTTGTCGACAGTCCAAGGTGCTGACCACACCATAGGACCTGCGTCCTCAGCGTCACGGTCTACTACGTACATTAGTACGCGTTTACGAGCTTTAAGCTTATCAGCTAGGTCTTTGTCACCTTCTGATTCAGCCTCAATACGCGCCTGACAGATTGGGCAAGGTTCATTGTAGTTTTGCTCAAGGCATAAGAATGAGCTACCATCAGTACCCACATCGTAGTGAACAAATACGTCAAGGCCATAATGCTCGGCTTCTGTACCGTTAAGGTTATTAAACGTAGGTGGAAGAATACGAAGCAAGTTATCGCCGTCTTTCACTTTATATAGATCTACATCTTCGTTGATGAAACCATCACGATTAGTTGCAGATTGGTTCATACGTTTCTTAACGTTATCAGCACCACGGCGCTTATACTTAAATTTGCGGTCTTTAGACATCTTTAAAATTCTCTTTAGTATCAATTGGGCGGCGTCCACGTCGTTTCGGGCGTGTCACCTATCTATTTTCTGGCTGGTACAAGTAGGCACCTTACTCCGACTCTGCACCATTGCTACCCAAAGCCTCAGTCACTCTTCGACCACTACGATTAGCGCGCCTTCTGCGTGCACGTGCTCGTGGGCTATCATCTTCTGATGAAGATGAAGATGATGAGTTACTAGCATTACTTGCGGCAGCGCGTGACTTCGCGGGCTTAGTTGAAGAGTCTTTCGATTGGTCATCCACGTCGGCAAGTAGCTCAACCTCATTCTCGATACCTGATAGTTGGTTACGAGCTTTACGACCATCGGCCATAGCGCTTCGAACATAGCTATGCTCAAAGTTTTTAACGGATGCAGGGTTAGAGGCTGAACGAAAGCTTGTGTCTGTGAAGTAGTTCGCAGTATACAGGCTTACAAAGTCGCGGATGACAAAAGCACGATTACGGAAGGTATCTTTTAGAGCGTCCCACTTTGTTGAAAGTGCTACCAGCTCATTGTAAATAAAGAATGCTTCTTTGTGCTCTTTGGTAAGTGGTACCTCACGGTCTATACGCGCCTCAGAAACTTTGCCCTCTTCAATCATAAGCTGATTGCGGAGCTTCTTAGCGACTTGCGCATCTACACGTGAGAGGCGTTCTTTTGCTGAATCGCGCATTGAGCTAACTTCGGCTGCCATTTCTGAAACGTGTTGCTGTAGCATAGGCTGCTCCATCAACATTGCGTCAAGATTATGCTTATCGACTTTTAATGACTCCCTAAAGGCGTCAATGTCGTACTTGTCGAATATCTCAGAAAGTTTCACGTCATGTCCTCATACACGTCAGGCAAAATCTGGCCTACGTACTTAACAATGGGTGTATCATACAGTGTTCGGTTATGATACGAGTCTCGATTCGGTGCTCTATATGAGCAGCCACAGAAATGTAGCGCAGTCCGTGATTTGTAGCAAGTTATTTTTAAGTAAAAATCAACGAATTGCGCCTAAGTGCCTACTATTCAGCCGAATAGACGAAATCAGCAACAGCCTTGTACAACAAAGCTTCGCCATCGACACCTACCATTGGTACGCCGAACGCGTCGATTAAGGCGAGTAACTGACCCGACTTACCCTCACTTGAATAGGTCTTTGACCCTCTAAGCATTTTAGCTGCGTAGTTAATCGTTGCCAAACGGATTGATTCAGACGTGTTCCCATCTTGTACAAGAGGTACGATAAGCTCCATAGCCCCTTTAAACGTGGGAGACCTGCTAGTACAGAGATAGCGCATTGGCTTTATGAACTCTGGTTTTGCCACAGCACCATCCTCAAGAAGGTCTGTCAGGTCATCGCGACTCTCCACCGTCGAGGCTTTACCAACAAGGGTTAGCATGTTACGTGCTGAACCTTCGGCTTTTCTAGCAAGGCGAGTGAGCACCTTTTCGTCCAAATCAGCTTCCAAACGACTATTAGCTAGCTCACCTACGTCGATAAGGTCGTCGATAGACAGGTCTTTTAAATGGTAATCTGTCGCACGGGTCTTGATGGTCTTTGGTACTTTGCCTACTTCCGTTGTACAAAGGGCGATGTATAGATGCTCTGGCGGCTCTTCGGTATCTTTTAGCAGTGCATCCCACGCATTACCTGAAAGGCGGTGACACTCATCTATAATAACCATCTTTTTCTGGCCTTTAACGAGACCACGCTTCTTGACTTGTGCCATCAATGCGCGAACGTCTTCAACCTTTGAATTACTGGCGGCATCGACCTCAATAAGGTTGTTAGGTGTGACACCCAAAAGCTCACTACCAATAATACGGGCAAACGTAGTCTTACCAATGCCTGACCCGCCCGTGAATAAGAAAAGGTGCGGCAGACGGTTCTCTGCTTTTAATTTTTGTAACGACGTAGCGACAGCGTCTTGTCCGATGACTTCGGCTAGCTTTGACGGTCGAAGTTCTTTATGAAGATCGGTCATGTTAATCCTATTTAGTATCTTTAGTATCGTTTTAAGCAATATAACTGCCGCACAGTAACTTGCAGCAAAATATAGGGCGACTAGAATACGCGTATAGTAGAAAAATGCAAGGTGATATGCTTGTTGCGATAATTGCTAACTAAAGTTGCATTAAATAGCACAGTGTTAGCTAATTGTTAATCACGAGTACCCAAGGGTGCCATACTCTGCTCACGCATCAGTTTAGCGTCCCATCTAGCTCAACAACGTTGTACAATGATTTGCCTATTTAATGTGCAGCGTGCTCATGTACCCCGTCGACAAAATAACAACATTTTTGTTTGCGAGCTAGTCAGCCTAGGTTAAGGTAAAACCCTTACTGCACATAGGTTAAATGGCTAGTTAAGTAGGACTTAGCGTTCTACGCATTACAAAAAATAAATATTTTTTATAAATATTTTCATGGAAATATTTGCTTAAAATGTGAGCGAGTTGTTGTACAACGAATAACCTCTCTAGGGTGCGCCATGCGTGGGTTCGCAGACATATTAGCTGTTTCTAATATTACGCAACTTTGTTACAAACCTACGTGGTTTTATGGCCTAAAATCTGCGCTAATCCCCTGTGGCACTGTGTAATAGGGGTTGCACTTTATTAATGTATTAAGTAAAGTGCGCATATCGGTAGCGGAGACATAAAAATCCCAAAGAAGTAAATAATGTGTTAAGACTCACAAAAAGCTTCCTTGAAAAACTCTGAATCGGTATATAAGGGATATGACTATAATAAAGTTTTACTATACTTGACATTAGGATTACTTTCATGGGACAGCGCCTTATGGGTTCTGTCGGATTATTAAAGAGGTGCACGTGGTTACAAGCGATGCACATGAAAAAGAGAACAATACCATGGTTAACGCTTTAGTAGACAACGCGACATCGACGAGCATTGAGACTCGTACAAGTTCTGCAAATAGGTTTGCAAAGATCCTTGGCACATCAATCAAAGATTCTGCTGAAAATCAAACGGAAGTGGCTAGCAACAGTCAGCTTACTAACGTTGTAGAAGCAGCGGGACGACTCATTCAAGAAAAAAATAAAATAGATACACGTCTAGAGCAGATTGCACTTGCGATTACACCGAGCGTTAAAGCTCAGGGTGGTAAATTTGACGCAGGTACGACAACAGCTAATCTCGAAGAAGTAGACGTTAAGCGCCTACTACCAAAGGTAAAGATCTCTACCTTACTAATTCAATTGCTCGGTGAGGTTGAGACTAAGCTCGTAAATGAAGGTGGTTTATTCGACCTTATGCTTGGTCTAGACGATGACATGAAATCACAGCACTTAATACCGTTACTAGATGCAATCTTTGAGAAGGCTGAGTTAACTGAGAAGGCTGCACGTCTATACTCAGTAAAAGCCGAAGAACAAATGACATTTACAAAAAACGCGTAAGCAAGCGCTTACGCGTCGCTCGCGTGTTTACGCGTGACTATTAAGTGCTTTTGTAAGCGCATCTTTTGTTTGTAGCCCCACTAGGCGCTGCACTATTTCACCGTTTTTGACAATAAACAGTGCGGGAATACCTCTGACACCGTACTCCTTTGTAGAAGCTGGTGATTGGTCAACGTTAACTTTAACAATCTTAGCTTGACCGTCGTGCTCCTGTGCCACCTCATCAAGAATTGGCATAAGTTGCTGGCATGGGTTACACCAGTCGGCCATGAAGTCGATCAGCACTAAGCCCTCACTCGACTCAGTCTTTAGCGTTTCATCAGTACAAGCAATAACTTTGCTCATTTCAAAATCTCCTGTTTAATGTTCAGTTAATACTTTAAGAAGCAGCCGTGTCTTTCGCTGCGTCGATGCTGTCTTGAGTTACACACAACTCTTGTACAACGAATTTCTGTGGCTCGACATAACCCTGCGGCCAGCCAAACCACTTCAATGACCAACGGACAAAGGCGTCGACTTTACTCAACCTGAGTGAATACTGAGCCTCTTCAAGCTGCCCAGTAATTGGGTTCTTGATGACGAGCATCAATTCGTATGGGGCACCATTCTGCCCGTCATTACTAATACTTCCCATTCCCGTAAAATTTGGGATGGTGATCGGTGAAAAGTCTTTCATGCTATGCCCTATCTCATTTTGTGACGAACAAAATCAACAACCGTTTGGCCTTCAACACCTGTTCTAAAATCAACGCGGAACAAGTAAGACTCGTCCTTTTCGTTAATCTCTTTTATCGCCTTACGGATTGTGGACTTAGCATTGTAATCAGATTTTGACCCCATCTTAGCAAGAAGGTTGTCTAGGTTTATGCTCCATTTTGGAGCTTGGGTGCGTCGGCACAGCTTACGGCCAGATGTTCCCCAGAAGTTCTTTGAAAGAATTTCATAGAGGCGAGCAGCTGTGGGTCTGGCTAGGTTACAAAAAACATCCAGCGACACACGTCTAGAAAACTTATCATTATTGCAGATCAGGAAGTTGGGGTTAAAGGTAACCTTAATTGATTGTATCTTACCTGTGGCACCTTCAACGAACTCGACGCGGTCAAGAACCTCAATACGCTTTGACTCGACAACAGTTCGAACGACGTCACCGTCTTCACCAGCTGACACCGTCAATGAATTGTTGTGAAAGCTTAGTATTAGATTTTTCCAACGTAGCAGCGCCTCTTTCAGGTGCAAGACCTGCTTACCACATGTCGAAGTTCCGATGCTACGCAGGAACCCTCGAATGTTTGTAATCTCAACTGTTCGGATAAGACCTTCATGGTCGTCATCTAGAAGACTCTTAGCATCAGCTAGGTTGACATCAAATACAGGCAGGTGTGACGCGAGCATGTACAGCACTTTTTTATCAAAGAACGATGGCAGTCCAAAGAATGCTTTAAAGCCTTGCGCTTTAAGTTCGGTATTAACCATAGCTTGGATTTCAAAGCCATTACCGTCGTTGTAATAGCGGCATTGGTCTAGCTTGGTTTTTATTCCTGTTACGGGGTCTTCTAGCGAACGCGATGGTATAAACAACGGCTTATCCAAGAAGTTTATGTTTGTTTGGGCAACGCTTGGCTTAGCACTACGTTTCTTAGTTGGGGTGCTATAACTCTCACTAAATGGAGCATAGGCCACCAGCGGTGCAACAGCCGAGCTGTTTGTTTTTAAGCTCATATAATAGTCTCACATTAAAAGACCTCAAGGTCTTTAACACTCATTATTGGGTCTTCGCCCAATTTGTATCTCAAGTCTCATTAAGTGCTCAGCGATCAGGTCGATCACAAAGCTGGCCGATAATAGCCACTAACGCGCTAAAATTCCAGTAAAAAATGGATGGTCTTTGCAGAAAGCACAATAGTTATACAGGCTGCTAGTCAAGGATTGTACAACTCCTTGTGGATCTCACGAAATGAAGCCCACAAAGCTTGGTAGCAAAACGGTCAAAAGATAACGCTAATTTGGAGGGTGTTTCTCTGGCAAAAAGTGCGTGATCGAATATTAAGGGTGCGTGATCGAATATTAACGAACCCTCTAAAGTGCGTGATCGAATATTAAAAAGTGCGTGATCGAATATTAATGAAAAAGTGGAGAACGCAGACAGTGCAAGGGCTGTAGGTCGATTTCAAAAGGTGGAGAGTTTATTTAGAAAGTATATTTAGAAAGATAGATCTAGAAAGAACACATTACGATAACTAACGTAACCCATAACGTAATCATATTATGCAACCAGATGGGGGTAGGTTCACAAGTGAACCTACCACACTCCCACTCCACTACGTTACGTGTGAGTGAGCTAGAACATGGTATTGTTGGAAGTTGTACGATCACTTGATGACGGTCGCTACTATGGATCCTATAAATAAAGGTAACTTGTAGCTGTAGCGGTCTCACTTCTTGAACTTAAAGATAAAACTGCGGCCTAAAACCGCCTCTAGGCCACCTCAGCGCTTCTGTGCGCGGCGTTCGCGCTATTTTGATGCCAATGTACCGCTACGCGCTTTACGACACCTTACAGCGCTTCCTATAGAACCTAAAAACAAGGCAAAAAAAAAGAGCTAATGAAAGCTCTTTTTGGTTTTTTAGATGTCGCCTGTTTAATCCACGTCGGCCATCGCCTTTTGTGTTTCGCTCAAGGACTCGATATGGTCAATGTAACTGTCGTTCATTCGGACACTGTCGAGTACGAACTGACCTGCTTGGTATGCCTGTGTCATAAGAACTTGCCAACCCTTCTCGTCATTACGTGCTTTTACGACGTACGCTCGCATTAGGCCGAGTGCTCGCTCAGCTTCTGTTTGGTTGAGTGAGATAATATTATCGGCTATCGCTATCTTCGAGAAGTCCTCAGCTACGTGCTTTTCAGTGATTACCCCGACATCAGCACCATCACGGTTTGTCTGTGTTGCTGTTACCATGGCGAGGTTACGGTCTACCGCGATACCACGTAAATCTTTGTACAACTGGCCTAAGCTTTCACGCATCTTAGATACGTCGAGTTTCATAAGGTCAGCATAGTCAATCACGATCATGTCTGGTACGAAATTGCTGTGGCGCTCTAACTGGTCGAGGTATGACTCTAGCATAGGCACTGTCAGCTGACCTGTAGGGAACTGCTTGATTACCAGTTGCAGACGCTTTTGGTATTTAAGTTTGTGGATCAGCTCATGTCGGATGCCATCATTGCCCTCAAGCACAGGACGCTCAATATTCGAAGGCGCAATGCCAAGTAAGTTACCATCGTCGTCCTTTTCCATTTCAACGATAGGTACATCAGAGTTACGCTTCGAAATACTGAAAAGCATTTGCAAGTAACGTTGAGCCGTACGACCCTCGTGCATTTCAAGGGTTAGGTGGAGTACTTTTTTACGAGCTAGCAGTGCAAACTTGGTGTAGTTAAGTAGACACCACGTCTTACCCGTATTCGGTGGTGCCATTACGATTAGAAGTTCTTTTGGTACCGCACCAATGCCCGCTTTATCAAACTCAGGGATGCCCGTAGGGAAACAATCGGTCATTTCTTCAAGGAACGATAAAGTACGTTCAATGTCTTCACCGAAGAACATACCCAAATCCAAAGAAGCGTCGGGGAGTCTAAGTGCTTGGTTAACGCTCAGCTCGGCGCGCTCAATGTCACCGTTTTGAAGATGTTCTACTGCACTGGCTAGCTCACGCTTTAGGTGCGCCCCACGGATAAAGCCGCGAAGCTGGTTGATCACGAACTGACCGTTAATAGAATCGCGCTGTTCAAACAGGTCATACAAGATGTCTTCGTACATCTTTCGGATTGAAGCTTTATCGCCTTTAAGCTTATCCTCAAGAAGGTCAGCAATGTGCTCGCAAGGTGGTGCCTTATAGCGGTTAATGTATGCTTGAGCCTCGCGGCAGATCTCACGCATAACGCGGTTATCAAGGTAGTTAGGGTCAACCAGTGAATGGATGGTACTGCTATGCTCGTGGTCGAAAATCAGCATAGACAGGATATTTACCTGCATGTTATCAGATAGTTTTTTAGTGCTCATCAAAGTCTCAATTATATTTAAGCGCCATCAGCGCATTAGCTTACTCTATAAGCTAGTATCAACAATTCATTGTACAAGGGGCTGGCTGTAAACCTGCCCTCTATTAGTACGGTACCCATTGGCAGGATTATTTAAACCCTGCTAAGTGCGTAAGCGCCTGACCTAGCGTTGGTCGTGGGCGGATGCCATGTTGCCTTAAATAATCCCGAACTGCAAGCTCATCGTACTGCGGCGCACGGGGTTTCGGCACTTCTGGGTATTTAATGCCCTCTTCCAAGGCACTTAGCGGGAGTGGCAGTGCACATACTTTTAAGCCGAGGTCGATCACGTCTTTATGCTCTTCGTAGGTTTTGTCTAGCAAGTCGTCATCGCGCATGACTTCAAGAGCCTTTTTCTCACCGATACCCTTAACGCCCTTATAGTTATTGTGACTGCCTTTGATAGCATTGAAGATCACCCAGTCTTCGGGTGTAAGGTCAGGATAATCGGCCTCGAAACGCTTGTGCCCATATAGACCCGACTTTTTGACTAAGTACACGTTCTTGTGATTGAAGAGTTGGTAAAGGTCATCATCAGCTGACGCAATGACGATACGGTCATAGTCCTTAGCAAAGTGTTCAACAGCCAGTGCGAAAAGGTCATCAGCTTCCCATCCCTTAGCACGCCAAACGTCAATACCCGCTGCCTCTAAAAACGCATCACCTAAAATGCGCGTGTGCGCGAAGGCTTCATCGGGCAACTGTTGCTTTCGCTTCTTACGGTCTTCTTTGTACTCAGGGAAGACCTGAGTCTTACGGTAGTATGGGTTACCATCAGCGCACACAATCATGTGCTCAGGCTTATGCTCTCTAACCAAGGTGCCGAGTTGGTCGGTCAAACCAACAAGGCCACCCGTGTACATACCTTTGCACATAAGTTCAGCATTAACGCTCAAGCCTTTGTATAGCAAGCTTGAGTAATCCACCAGCATCAGGGTTTTCACCCAGTCGTCAGGTCGGTCGGCATTCGCACGCGCACGTGCTTTATCTAAAAGTCCCATTAGTATCTCAGTCTCATTTATTAATAATCGTTGTACAACAACTTACTTCTTTTTCTTTTTGCTGGTACGCGACTTCTCGTCGCTTACCATTTCGCCCATCATGCCAAGCAGCATGCTAGACTTCTGCTCTACGATTTCAGTCATCAAGTCTTTACCCTCTTTGATAAATTCTTGAATACGTTCATCGACAGAGTTGATCGTAATCAGGTCGTAGTAAAAGCACGGCTTCTTCTGGCCGCCACGGTGGGTACGCTTTTCTGCTTGCTGACGTTCAATCGGGGAAACAGGTGATTCAAAAAAGGCCATGTGATTCGCTGTCTGTAGGTTTAGACCAGTCGAACCTGACTTCGAGTTTACAACGGCTGCTGTAATAGACTTATTTTCACGGAAGTCATGTAAGAACGCCTTTTTATCTTTGGTTTGTGCGTTCAGCGCTAGGTATTTAATCTTGGACTTTTTGAGCGCAGCCTCAATCATATTACCTGTCGCGATGAACTCGTGGAAAATAACGATTTTCTCACCTTCTGGCAGTGACTCAATAAGGTCGGTAAGTGCATCGAGCTTAGGCTGGTCTTTAAAGATGATGTCTTCGTAGTTTTTCGTCTTTTTGCCATCGTCATCTAGCTCGTAAACACGCACAAACCCCGAGGCTAGCGTACGCATCTTCATAAAGACGTTCTCAGCATTCTTACGGTCGTCAAGCGCATCGCCAGCCATCGCCTTTTGCTGAATCTCGTCAAGCATTTCGCGCATATACTTCAAGGCATCTTTGCCCATGCCAACACGCACAGGAATGAAGTTTTGGCTAGGTAAGTCCATACACTCCGAGTCGCGGTAGCGTATGCTGCGGTGCTGGATCATGCGATTCAATAAGCGCTTTTTCTTCTTATTGAACTCCCAGTCCATAAAGCCTGCGCCGTTAACCTTCTGGTCAAAGAATGTTTCTTTAAAGATTTGAGGGTGATGGCTCAATGATTCGCCACGGTCAATCAAGAAGAACTGCGCCCACAAGTCCATAGGGTTACGGCCGAATGGCGTACCAGTCAGGCCATAGCGGAACTTTGCGGCCTGACAAAGGACATCACAGATTTCAAATGTTAGTGACTCAGGGTTTTTACATTTGTGTATCTCATCCATCGCGACCATGTCAAATAAGCTTGCTGTGTACTCAAGCGCCTCTTCGTCAATAGTGCGACGACGGTTTTCAGTCTTCGTAACAAGTGATTGCAAGCCTTGGTAGTTGATGATCCAGACGTCACCTTCGGCTTCAAGTAGTTCCTTGCGCTGCTTCGCACTGCCCTCAAGGCCGATGCCCACAAGTTCGGGCTGGTGTACTTGGATTTCATCAACCCATGATTGGATGTTTGTGAAGTTTGGTACCAATACCAGCGCACGCTTCGCTTGGCCAAGCTTTCGGCGGTACATGAACAAATCTAGAAGTAGCTTAGTGTTGTGCGTAACAATAAAGTCATTTGTGATGAATAGCCCGTCGTCACGGTCAACCTTGATACATACAGCTTGGCCGTAGCCGTGAGGCGTCACACTCGTGATAGTTTTGTATTTAGTATCTTTAGTAATGAGCTTGCCGTGTTCGTCCAATGCACTCCACTGGCCTAATGACCTTGAGAGGTACAGCGCATCGTTATCACAAGTAGTTTCATTAAGAAGCTCACGGCGAGAATGATATGCCCCCATTTCTGGTGATTTTCCTTTGAGGTCGATTGTCTTTGAAATGAGTGGGATTCGGTGCTCTTGGTTATTGATGTCACCCATGAACTCTTGAAGTTCAAGAGTCTGGGTAATAGTACCGTCCTCATCACAGAGTGACCATAAGTGCTCTTTGCAGCAAATACTCTTAGTACCGTCATCGAACGCAACTTCGAATAAGTCTTTATTACCCTGTGGGAACACCCCCTCGATAGTACAATGGTCACCCGATGGGTGGACGACAGTTTCACCGACCATTAGCGTCCCAATAGCTTTCCAACCTGTCGGCGTTAGTACTAACTGTGATGCTTCCAAGGCTTTACCAAGCCCCATGTCTAGGAAGTACATGAACGCTGGGTTTGAAACGCCAAGAGCAATACTTGCCCATTGATGCTTATAAGGTGTGGTGTGTACAGGAACGTCGGCGAACGTCTCTTCTAGCTCTTCAAGTGATGCCTTTTTAATCCAGCGCCAATCATCGCGGTCGGCACGGATAAAGCCATCAATCGCTTTAGGATTAATCATAAAATGCCCAGTATCTAAGTCTCAATTCTTGTTGGTAGCAACTTAGGCCACCTTGCATCGCGCCACTCTACACGAAACAGTCCAACTTGTGTAGTACTAACCGCCGAATTGCGCGCATATTTGACTACAGCCCAAGGACTTAGCGTGATGGCCAGTCAACATCTAAAGCCATTGCATGCACAATGGTGCGTGCACGGCCTGCTCACAGATTACGCTTGCAAAATCGTTGTACAAAACAGTTGCGGCGCAGCGGGTTAGCTGCTATCTTACACCCATAGATAAAGCGCTATGCGCTATAGACCGAAGACAACCTATTCACTTTTAGGCAGTACTATGTCACAGATTAAAGACCAGCTTCATGCTCAGCTAGATTGGGCATCGACTAAATGGGGTTACGTAGCCCTTGCCCTTGATGGCAACCGCGAACTTGTAATTAAGTCACTTGATGGCCGTCTTGAGAATTGGCTAGTGACAGGCTTCAACACAGATATGGAGTACAACCCATCGTCTGTGCGCCTCGTAACCTTCGACCCTAAATCAAACGTGGTGGTTCGAGAGTACGACCCGATGTTACTGAAATCATCGACGTTCGATAAAAGAACGCTAGAAGCTCTCGACCGTGCCGCTGATAACCAGTCAATGGATTATGCAGAAATAGATTTCTGCCCTAAATGTGGTTCGCATAAAACTATTCGCGTGAACGCAGGCCGCCCTATGAAGTCGTGCAGTGACTACTTTGTATGTTCTGGCCGCGAGCTAGCAACAGAGAAAGTGCACCCTCTTCGCGTTTTAGATGCCCCGAGTCAGCAATACTTTCTTCGAGAAGGTCAGATGCTCCCTGATACACTGCTTCAACCAGAGAAAGGCAACAAGCAAGCGGCGAGTGCAGATGGTACGCTAACTTTTGGCGATGTGTCAGAGACCGATGGCCAATCTGGCATAGGTCTTCCTTTAGTGAATGACGCCGACGTAATACCAACAAGCGAATACAAGCTTTTGAAATACCCGTTTAGTCATTTCAACCGCGTACAAAGTACACTACTTGCGAATAACATACATCGAAATGACGTAAACCTAGTACTTGGTACCGCGACGTCGTCAGGTAAGACTGTCAGTGCCGAGCTTTGTATGGCGCGAACACTGGCCAAGGGCGATAAGGTTGTTTATGTTTCGCCGCTAAGAGCACTTACCCAAGAAAAATACGAAGAGTGGTCAGAGACTTTCGGTGATGACTACGACATCGGTATCATGACGGGTGACCACCAGTTGACTGAGGCACGTGCCCGTGAGGTGAATAACTCTGACATTCTGTGTGTAACGTCTGAAATGCTTGACTCGCGTACACGTAAGTACGGCTCAGAGAAAAGCGCATGGATCGACGATATTAGACTGGTTGTTGTCGATGAATCACATATCATCGGCACGAGCCGTGGCCATGCTGTTGAAGCAGGCTTGATGCGCTTTACAAATCTTAACTCGAAAGCGCGCATTCTCTTCATGTCGGCGACAATGCCTAACGTTGAAGATTTTGCTAAGTGGCTAACAGTCTTAAACGGCAAGAAAACAGAGGTCATCAATTCACCGTGGAGACCGACACCGCTAACGTGGCACTTTCCGCAGTACATTGAGCAAGGTGATTACCGTCGTAACCAACAGGCCAAAATACAAGAGGCCGTGAACGCAGTAATGGCTCCCGAGCGCGAGCATGAGAAATGCTTGCTTTTCGTCCATGACAAAACGACGGGTAAAGAACTTGTTCGTCAACTGCGCGGTGAGGGGGTTGTTACTGAGTTCCATAATGCCGATGCACCGAAGGACACGCGTAAGCGTATTGAGAGTGAGTTTAAGGATCCGATGGGTAAAATCCGCGTGCTTGTGGCGACCAGTACACTTGCGTGGGGTGTAAACGTTCCAGCAAAGAATGCAATCATCGTAGGCACAACCCGAGGTATCAACCAAGTCGACTTGGCCGATATTCACCAGATGGCAGGTCGTGCAGGCCGTGCACTACCACCTGAGTATTACATCCAAACGCCAGACGCTGAGGTGTATACGCAGACAAGCTTTGACCGCTTATCAATCCGTCTGTTATCGACTGATGAGAAGTCTTTAGGTCAGGCACAAGTGATAGACATACGTACCGATGACTATACGGAAAGTACACCTACAGAATCGAAAACAGAAAAACCTGCGGCAACACGCCGTAAGCGTAGACAGCGTCGTGAAATCGACATAGACGTCGACGCACTTGTAAACGACTTACAGTCTCAGCGTAAGTCACGTCGCGGGCGTAATCGCCGCGCTACAGCAACGTCATAATAAAGGGAAGCTAAGATGCGCTATTCTAAAATAAAACTACTAACAACGAATCACATGAACATGTTTGCGGCGTTTGGTCGTACCTTTAAAAAAGGTGACTTTAAAGGCGCGATGAATGCCATCGTCGACGAACGTGCTGGGGCAGGATTACCACATGGTGCTCTAATGGATGATTATATCTTTAGTGAAGAGCACTACTGGCTCAATAAAACCAAGCGTAACGTTATCTACCCTGAAACTGAGGTAGATGTCGTGAATCTACTAAACGCTGACTACGACGTGGATGACGCCAAGGGCTTCAACTTTCCGATGTCTAACTTTGTTTTCACGCTTCCAGCTAACTTTGAGTATGATGGCGTACGTTTACCGAGCTTCATGGTAACTTACATGCGCACGGCAGACCATGTTAAGACGGTTACGAATGCCCTTCTGAGCGACTTTCATCGTCCCGAGGGCAATGTCATGGTTAAACCTGAAAACCTTGATAAGAATGCCTTAGCCATCATTATCCCAACGGATGACGGTGAGTTCAGCCGCGTCATGACACATCACACGACCATCCCGCTTCTGCTTCGTTCTAAGACAATTAAAGAGTATCAGACCCATGTCGGTAACATGAGCGATGCAACCTTGTCGGGAGATTTAAACGAGTATGAGAGCAAGCAGCAATTCCTAGCGCTAAAGCTTGTTTCAGCTTTTAGTGCTTACGTATCAGCGGGTGAAGAAGAGGCACTGACAGTTGGGATGCGTGACCCGAAGGCTAGAGAGTCTTGCCTGCCTAAAGGCGTTAAAACAGTGACGGCCTACACGTTCCGTACGGTATTTGGCCGTAACATAAAGGATAAGAAAAAGTGGGCAGATGAGCCAGAGACACAGCTATTTGTTAGCCGTAAGTCAAACACTTGGAACGTGAAGAAGTTACAGACTAAAACTGATTTCGGAGGGTTAGACTAATGGCTGCTTTGAAGACTCACCACAAAGTTATTAAGGCTGACAGCGTTGAAGACGCCAAAACGTGGTTAGCCGAAAACGACCAAGCTTATCTTGATAAGTACCATGGTCATTGCTTGCTTATTTGCGATAACCCTACTAGATGGCAAGAGCGCATCCAAGAAGCGAGAAACGTGGACTCTCAGTTAGTTGATGAATCAACACTGGGGTTTCACATTTTGGCCGAGGTTGACTCAGGTGTGATCACAACGCGAGCTGACGTTGAGACGTGGTTCAAACGCTCACTTGCGTTTGTTCAGGGTAAAGTTAATCAGGAAATCGTCGACAAGGTTTTGCGCGACTTGTTGGTCACTAAGATGCTCTTAGAGACAGGGGGTCGCCTACTTATCACAGATATTGGCCGCGTTTCGGCGGTATGGTACTACAAACCAGAGGATGTTTTTCACTGGTGGCGTGGTCTTCAAGATGTCGCAGATAATGACCTATGGGAAAATGATTACGTCATGACCCATGTTGTAGCAGGTGCGCCGAGCTATAACTTAGATTACATCCCTAAAGGACAAGCAAAGCAAGTCGAAGCCTATGAAGCAGAGTTGACGAAGAAGCTCCGTGGTGTACGTGCGACGGCGCTCGCTGCGGACATCTATGACCACATCAACGGCAAGGTCGTCCCAGCAACGCGACTCTCTGCGTTTAAATACGACAGCTCACGTATATTCCAAGCTGTACGCCAAATAGCTAAGGCATGCGACTGGGAACGCCCAGAGGGTTACTGGCATCTACTTGAAACACGCTATAAGAACGGTACCTCGCAGTCTGTTGCTGAGCTAACGGAAGTTGAAGGCTTAGGTGTGATGCTTGTTCGCAAGCTCGCCAACTTTGGTATTAAGTCAATGGCAGACCTTGTCTCGAAAGAGAACAAGCACAAAGTAGAGCGCATCCTAGGTCGCAAATACGATGCTGCCATGGCCTCAGCCAAGCAAATATTACGCAAGCGTTATGAAGACTAGAGCACTGCCTCGTAAAGCGTTGTACAAACTTTTTATAAAAAAGGTTTTACTTCCGCAAAAAATAATGTATTGTACAACCATGTTTAATAAATCGCTGCGCCGCAGACGATTACACCGATAAATGGATAACCGAAAAATGACCGACACACTTAACACAGTTTTATTAGCTGCGTTGGAAGTCCTACCGATGCTTACCGACGAGAATGAACCTTATTGCATCAAGAGCACCGACACGGCTGAGGTCGTAAGCGGTAAGATCTATGATGCGTTCATCTACGGATTAGACGATGACCAGTACAATGCACTTGTTGAGAGTGCTCGTAAGTCAGCCTCGCGTGCAAAGGCATTAGCCGAGCTAAAAGAATGGACGGATGAGGTTGCAGACAACCACGAAGCCGAGCTTGACCCTGATGCAATGGGTGCTCAGGCTGAGTTATTCGCAGATTTCCCAGCACTTGATGAAGCTGGTGACGATGACGATGTCCTGACGGTTGCCTACGCACTAGCTAACTGGCCAGACGGTGTGGCACTACCTAAAGAAATTACAGCGGAGCTGAAAGGTAACGCCGTGCTAAAAAATGTTGAAAGCACACTAGCGTCACATTTTGGCACTGAGAAGAAGCCAGCACGCTCGCGTCGTCAGCGCCGAAAAGTTGAGCCAGCATTAAGTAGTACTGACCAAACACTGGCAGCCCTTGCTGATATTTCTGACTTAGTCGGCGACCCCGATGGCGACGATGCAGTAAGCACCGACCTAAACGATGATGCCGAAGCGCAAGCAGCAAAGGCCGAAGCCGAGAAAAAAGCGAAAGAAGACGCTGATAAAAAAGCCAAAGAAGAAGCCGCTGCAAAAGAAGCCGCTAAGAAGAAAGCACAAGAAGAAGCTGAGGCCAAGGCTAAGGCCGAAGCGGAAGCGAAGCGTAAAGCCGAAGAGAAAGCACAAAAAGAAGCCGAGGCCAAGGCTAAGGCCGAAGCGGAAGCGAAGCGTAAAGCCGAAGAGAAGGCTCGAAAGCGTTCTGTCCGTACGACTAGTATCAGCGCTAACACATACGGCGTTGTAGGTACAATGCGCCGCTTGCTCCTGATTGATAAAGAAATCCGCTTTGATGAGATTTATTTAATCATGAAAGAGCTAGGTGTTGAGGCTAAGAAAGGCACGTGGTCGCCGAAGTTATCAGACCTTCGTGGCGCGTATGAGTTCTTCGAATCTATGGGTATGTTCAACCAAGAACAGCTAAACAAGTTTAAGTCTGTAGAAGACTTAGCCAAGGTCGACCCAGCAATGGATGAAGAGTACACGGCTAAGCTATCCGCTGCGGTAGCGAAGCACTTAAAGTCGAAGAAGTAACGAGTAAACTAGTAAATTAAAATGGTCTCATCTTGAGGCCATTTTTTTTTTTGCAACAAATCCATAAATCACTGCAACACAGACATTTCTAAATAATACCACTTCTGATAGAATGCCTCGCGGTAGACGTGCACAAGTGACGGGCTACCCAATAAACGAGACTAAGAAAGCTATAGCGTACAAGCGCTAGAAGCATATTTATTGATACTAAAGAGAAACAATATGACCTGTAGAACAGATGATCTGCAAGAGGCTTTGCAGCTGGTAAAACCTGCACTAAGCCTGAATAACATCCTTCCGATCATGCAAAGCTATTGCTTTACTGGCGACTGCGTTTTTGCATATAACGATTTCATTTCAATTGGCGTAGCCCTTGATACTTCTTTCTCAGCAGCAATAGCTGGTAACGCCCTTAACAAATGTGTGAGCACTATCCGAGCAGAGGAAGTGTCATTCGTGGAGAACGATGGCAACCTAGTTTTGAAGCATGGCCGCTCTAAGATGGCGTTTGTAACCCACCCTGCCGAAGAGTTCGTGTTAACTGTTGATAGCCTAACTGACGATGCTGTGTTTACCATGGAAGTCGATATGGCTTTCTCAGAAGCCCTCGCCTCAGCAATGCTGAGCATCGACACACAATACTTTTTTGATGTGTTTGGCTCGGTTGCACTTTCAATGCGCGAAGGTGAGCCACTAACGCTTTATAGTACAGATGACCAGACGCTGACACGTGCAGTCATCAATGGTGCGAAATGTCCACCGAAAGGCGACTACGAGAATGACCTTGTATTATTGCCCAACGATTTCTGTAAGCAGTTCTTAAAGTTGTACAAGCACTTCTTTGAAGACCACAACGGCAAGGTAAAACTGAGCTTCGGCGAGACCTACCTGCACTGTAACTTCGGCGAGGACTACGGCTGGTTAATGGTAGAACTACCTGACGCAGACATCATGCCTTATGAAGACGTGTTCGACGAGGCAATGCCTGAAACGAAAGAAGATGAATGGTTTGAGGTTGATGACGACCTACGCGCTATCTTCACGCGTGCCGCAGGTGTGCACAAGATCGCAGTTAACAAGCACCAGACTCAAGAGACACTGAGCATTAGCGAAGGCTCTAAAGAAAGTGAAGCAGTACTATCACAAGATACACAGCAGCAAGACTTGAGCGACCGCTGGGTGGGAGGCTTAGCCCCTGATGTTGAAATCATGGTGAACCCTAACTATGTGCTTCGCGCAGCTAAGATCCTAGAAGAAGGCCACTGGGCAAGCGGTAATGTTATCGTGTTCAGAAACGGCGACTACATCACTCACATTATTTCGGTGGAGTAAGTCGTGGCTGGTTCATTTTTTGGTCAAAGAAAGAAGAAGCGCATTGACAAGAAAGTACCTATGCGCACCCTAGGCAAGGGCGGCTGTCATGTATGCCCATTGAAAGACACGTGCGAGCAGATGACCTGCACGGGCGAGCTAGACAACGACATTGCCTTAATTGTTGACCGTCCATCAGTAACTGATGAACGCTCAGGTGAGTTCCTAACAGGCTCTAAGTGGCAACAACTCAAGAGCGCCTTCCCGTCAGGCTGGCTCAAGAAAAAGATCACAATCCATGCGCTTGTACAAGGGGCTACGCCAGATAACGACGAAGCTGCTAATGCAGGTATTGCCTGTCGTTCGCGCTTTGATGAGGACTTCCTTAAACAAAAGCCAACGTATGTACTTGGTTTAGGCTATGCGCCGCTAAAGCACTTTTTAGGTGAAGGCGACGTGCAAGCATGGCGCGGGCGTCAGGTTCTGTGCCATTACAAAGGCCATAGCTTCTGGTACTTCCCGCTTTACTCAGTCGATTATGTTGCAAGTACACGTCGTGACCGACAGAAAGAAATAAACGAGTATGAGCGTGCATTCTTGCAGGACATTAAGCGCTTTAGCCGTGGCATTCAGCGTGGTGACTTTGCTGAGAACCCACCTAAACCGATTATCTCGGGCTATGAGGACAATATTGAGATCATCATGGGTCAAACCGACTCAGAGGTTGACCGTGTCGAAGAGGTATTGGAAGAAATGGGCACATGGCCAGAGGTCGGCGTGGATATTGAGACCACTCGCCTACGTCCGTACTCAAAAGCAAGTAAGGTCGTGACTATCGCAATCGGAACGGATAAGCACACCATTGCCTTTCCTGTTTACCACCCTATGGGTTGGAACACGAACCAACGCGAGCGTATTGAGAAGGCACTGCGTCGTTTCTTCCGTCGCAAGAAGACAAGCAAAATCGCCCATAACTTACCGTTTGAGCAAGAATGGCTAAGCTACTTCTACGGCGATAATATCTTGAATACGCCTTGGGATGACACGATGGCCATGGGTTATGTTCTTGACGTGCGCCAAGGTGTTCTAAACCTAGATGCACTGTGTCAAATACACTTAGGCTTCCGCTTAAAAGAACTGACTAACGTCGATACGCGTAACGTTCTAAAAGCCGACCTGCGCACGCTCCTACTGTACAACGGTATGGACACCAAATACACATACATGTTGAAGCAAAAGCTGTGGCCAAAGATTGAAGGTGACAAAGACGCCGAATGGGTTCATGGCCACTTGATCCGAAGCTGCGCGACACTTGCCCGTACACAGCAGGTTGGTCTAAACATTAACAACGAGTGGCTAGCCGAGTTCCGTAAAGAATGCGTTACTAACATTGCGGAGTTAGAAGAAGACCTAGAAAACGTTTACGAGATCGAGAAGTACAATAAGAAGTACGGACGACGTAAGGGTAAGCTGCAACACTCATCACCAGCAGACCTTCTAGCCTTGTATAAAGATATGCTGCAACGCCCAGAGGTTATGGTTGAAGATAACTTCGGTAATCGTAAGCCATCAACCGATGACACCGTGATGGAAAAGCTTGAAAATGCAGGCTTAGAGAGCGCAGGTATTATTCGTAAACTACGTAAGCTTACGAAGATCATGTCGACTTACGTTGACGCGTGGACGTACTCTAACGAAGAGACTGACAAGAAGGGTAAGCGAAAGGGGCTAGTCCATGATGACGGTAAGCTTCACGCGAGCTTTAACCTTTATCGTACAGGTACTGGCCGTCTTTCTAGTTCGGATCCGAATGCACAAAACTTCCCTAAGCGTGGTGATGGTAAGAAGGTACGTGAGGGTATTAACTGTCCGAAGGGGCACCACATTGTGTCAGTGGATTATGGCCAAATAGAGGCACGTGTGTGGGGTATGATCAGTCACGACGTCAACTTCTGTAAGGCACTTTGGGATAACTACGACGTTCACATGGAATGGGCTAAGAAAATCTCTCAAGCCTACCCTAAAGTTATCGGCGGCGAAGATAAGCTAAATGACCCGAAAGCGTTAAAAACGTTCCGTGGTAACGTTAAAAACCAATGGGTATTCCCGCTGTTCTTCGGTTCAAGTATGTTTAGTTGTGCGCGTACACTGCAAATCCCTACAGACGTAATCCAACCGCTATACGACGAGTTCTGGGACACGTTCGCAGGGGTTAAGCGTTACCAAGAGCGTATGGTTGATTTCTATAAGCGCAATGGTTACGTACAAACAATGACAGGCCGTAAACGCCATGGTCCCCTCTCCTACAACCAGCTCGTTAACTCGCCAGTACAGGGCACAGCGTCAGACATCGTAGTAGATGCAATGAACCGCATGGTTAAAGAAGGTATTCAACCTGCGGTAAACATTCACGATGATATTACGTTCTACTGCCCAGAAGACGAAGTTATCGACACGGTGGAGTTTGTTGCCGAGCTAATGTGCTTGTCTGAATTTGACTTCATTAACGTGCCGTTACTAGTAGAAGCCGAAGCAGGTCCACACTGGGCAGCCCAAGAAGTTATTGGTGAATACTCATCAGCTGACTTTATACCAAATCTGAGAGCCAAGATTTCGGGCGGCATCTAAAATAAAGGGCTTTAGCGTAAATAAGCACTAACAAACAAAGCAAACCCCTAGGCACTTTCAAGTGTCTGGGGTTTTATTTTTAGACAAAAAAATCAGGTACATACATGAACAAATCATTTAGCTTTTATCATCGCAATACACATCATTGGGATGTGTACTCGAAGCAAGAACGCATCTTCCGTATTCGGGGTGAAGACGGCAACTTTGTAGTAATTGGCGAGCATAGCTGCGCATCGGTCACGCCAGACGGTGATTGGTTAAAGTTTAAGACTTTAACGGCTGCCACGACATGGATCACTGATTACCTTATGCACGAGCCGCATGTCGCGAATTAGGTCGTGTACAAGACCTCGAAAGCATTGTACAAAAACATAGGAAAATAAGTGAATTAAGGGTGGAAGCAGGGATCTGTTTTTGCTACTATGCTCCTGCAAACCGAGATAAGCAAAACCTTTAGGTCACAATGGCTTAAAGGGCACAAGGTTAGCTTTAACACTAAAAGTCTTATTATATATTAACAACCCGCTACACGTATGTGTGCGGGTTGTCGTTTATCTGGCACCCCACCACCTCACGCACCACCCCTTTTGGCTTTCTCTTTGCCCCGTAGCGTTGTACAATAAGTTCACTTACCTGTGACTTTCTAGGGCTTTACCTGCAATCACGGTAGTGAATTGAGATTGAGACAACCGTGCCTGTTTGCAGGTACAAGAGACGTAAATTTATTTACTTGTGGAGTAATGCTATGAGTCTATCAGCACTCTTAAACGTGCAAGAAACGCACGCCCCACGATCAGCGAAGCAGCGCTTTATGGAACGTGACCAACGTATGCGTACTAAGTCTAGAGCTGTTGTCGAGTCGTTGACGACACAACGCGCAGCACTTGCAGAAGCTGCCCAGCCTTCGGAAGTCGAACAGCCAGTTTTAACTAACCTGACAGCAGAAATGTTGTTGAACGATTAATAACAAGCACTGTAATGGTGCGTACGAGGATGAGAATATGAGCGCAATTGAGGTGCTTTCGAGACTTACCTTCGACGGCGTAACTTTTCTAGAACCAAGCGAAGGCGCGGAACTAGTTAAGGCAGGCGTAGTCGCTGGCAAAGTTTCAAACGTCACTCTGCCTGTTCAAGCCAGTATTCGGTTGGAATGCCAAGTAAAACTAAGCCTAGATTACAAAAAGGCTTGGATTTATAAGCGCGACTTCCGTGCAGAAATGGGTAAATTTGCCCTAAATGGTAAAACACTTGAAGAAGCCAAAACGCTACTTGGCCAAGTGGAAGAACTACACTATCGCGACCTGTTAGGCGCGGTGTAAAAAGCAGGGGAAAATAAATGTTTAAGTCTGTTAGAGATACTATTTCGCTGTTAGAATACCGCAGCGTAGTTAGTGAACAGTTTATGCAGGTTGCAACTACCATGGTAAAGAACTATGGTGAAGTACCTGCGTTTATCGAACCGCATGCACGCCGCCCTGAGCTGGCGATGTTTGACGGTGAAGTATACATCATGGGTGCAGCGCAAGATTTGCCATTCCACTGTGCCTACATGAAGCTAAATCCTTCAACTGAATACGCAGTGTCAGTCTATACTGACGAAGAAGCCGCTCGCGAGCGTGCCATCAGCGTATTTGGAGCCGACCCAGAAGAGGTGTTAGCCCTCGCTTCGATGACTCAGCCCGAGACGGTTGCAGAAGAGTTATTAGAAGATGGAGATTTAATGGAAGCTCGTTTCTCACGCGCCTCAAACAAACAATCACTTAAATCACGCGCCGATAATCCGCTAAACCGCTTCCGTACGGTTTCGAATATCAGCAATGTGATTAAGACGTCGATTGTGGGCTTTGATGCCAAGAAAGTGAACAAGGCACCACTTCTAATTGGTCACTCAGGTATTTCCAAATCTGCATCAGTTAAGTCTGTTATTAAAGAGCTAAACTCAAGCGCTAACGAAGCAGCAGGCGATTGGGGTTACCGTCTAGTCGACATCCGTGCAGCGTTCTTCGATAAGATGGACATGCTGGGTATGATCACACTGACCTCAGAGACTGACGGTTCAGACGGTTCATTGCTTTCTCAAATGAATGAGCGCTGGACGGACTCACCTAAACTTGAATTACTGACGTGTACGACGCCATTTGTTGAGTCATGCCGTTCAATGGTTCAACGTATCGACTCGGGTGAAGTAACCGTAAGCGAAAGCGACAAAGAATTTGAAGCGCGCCTACGCGAATATGCGAAGACGCCTGTCATGTTCTTCGATGAAATTAACCGTACGCCTAAAGAAGTGATGAACCAGTTAATGGTTATGATCAATGGCCACGCGTTAAATGACTACGATATTTCTATTGCGCCTAAGCTAGCCGCTGCGAACTTACCTGTTGAAATGGATAAGCTCGACGAGCTAGACCCAGAGCAATACGAAAAACTAATCTACCTAGTTCAAAACGTTGATGACGTTGCAAAAGTAGACCGCTTTATCCCGTATGTAGTGAGTTCTAGTGACCCAAGCATACAAAAAGGCGCTTTCGACTATCTCGTTGAATTAGAGGCCGTTCAAAAGCACCCTCAGCTACAAGAACTAGCCCGTTTTGGTTTCGACCAGCAATCACTGCACGACATCAGTGCGATGGATGGCGACGGCAAATTCCCTACGTTCCGTGGTTGGGAAGATACAATGACGTATCTAGCATGGTGTCTTGAGAATAACGAGCTACCGTACCGACAAGTAATTTCTGGCATCCTAGGTGCAACCACAGCAGGTGGCGTACTTCGCTGGTTAGAAAGCTCAGGCATTGAAGTTGACATCACGACGACGGATTCAGAAAGCTTCATTGACCACACTTATCGTGCGGGTCTACCGTTAATGCTTTTAGGCCGTATGGGTATCGCTAAAACAGCTGGTATCAATCAGGCCATTAAGAAAAACGATGACGAAGCCATCCGCATTGACCTTTCAAGTACTGACCGTGTAAACGTGGGTGGTTTCCCACGCCCTGCTCCATTCCTACGCGAAGCATTTGGCTTTGGCTTTAAAGAGAAAGGCGCTGCCTCGAAAGAAGATGCGCTGAACGCAAAAATGGCGGCGGTTACATCACCACTGTTTGAAGCATTTGAAGCCGAAGTGAAACAAAATGGCGATGTACCACATCAGACAACGAGCTACATCCCGAACAAACAGCTTCAAGACCAGCTTGACGCGATCCGCGAATCACAAGAAGAAGGCAAACGTCTTGTACTTGTTTTCGATGAGATCAACCGTTGTACACCAGTAGTACAGTCAGCCGTGTTTGAAGCGATCTCAGATTCTCGTCTCTTTGGTTGTGACTTATCTGGCATCAATTACTCAGTAATTGCAGCAGGTAACTACGATGACTCAGAAGGTTTTGACGCAGAGTCAGGCTCTATGGGTTCAACGTTTGATGCTGCACCAATTGATACGGCAACGCTACACCGTTTCGCGACTAAAATTACACGTGAAGTCTCATTGCGTGATACTGAGCAATTCATTGAGTACTTAGAGACCGAACTGCCAGCTGCGCATTACGTTGCTGAAAAGATGGGTGCTGAGACCCTAATGGAGCTGCTTAACACGCCTTATGACGAAATGGGCGGTGATGACTACGACGATGAAAACGAAGGCGGCCTAGCCAGCCCAGTATTCACAATGCGTACTCTTCAAGCGTTGCACAATATGATGGTAACAAACCACCCTTACGTTTATGCAAACATTGCATTAAGCGAAGCGGCCGTTGCCGCAGGTGGTGCAGACCCTGTATTAGCACAGGCACAGGCATTCATTGCAGTAAGTGAAAACCCTGACCTTATCTTGTTTAAAGAAGACCCGAACATGGGCTACCCTTTACGTGAGTTAAAGTCGACAGGTTTACACACGGCACTTGAACTACCGAACACCTCAACAGTGGCCGCAAAAGACATCTTCAATGCTATCCGTGATGTATGTATCAGCATCACGAACGGTGATATGGAGACGATTAGCCGCCTTAAAGACCAGTTCGGAAACCTGAACAGCTTTATGTTCCGCTGCCAAGCCGTGATCGAAGAAATTGAGAACACGCTAGACGATGCGAGCGTTCAGCTTACATACGCAGGTATCGTACCTGACTACGCCAAAGACGTTGTTGGCGAAGCACTAGAACAATTCTATGTTGAGAAATCGGTAGCGGCCGCACAGGTAGCAGGCTTTGAGCCACTTGAACTTTTCAACGAGTCGGCCAGTGATGAAGAGCTTGAAGGTCTAATTAACCGCCACATGGCAATGGTAGCCTCAGAGACGACACTCGACTTTAATGAGCTATTCATCCGTCTTCTTGAGGACACACTGGCGCAAAATCCAGACCTCAAACCATCGGCAGCTCATTTATTACGATTGAAGAACGTATACAACGGCCATCCATTAGCGGCAGCGCGCCCTATCACGGACGCTCGTATCTCAATGTTCTTAAACGACTACCGTAACAAAGTGTCAGGTGCAGAAAAAGCAGTAGAGACACTAAACAAGCTAGTTGTAGATATGCTCGAAGTGCCAAAGGTCATTACGGCAACAAGCCTTATCTTTAAGTCTTTCGCAAGTTCAATTGGCGAACGCCTAGATAATGCAGATGCAATCGAAACGGTAGTGCTACCTGCTATTTCATCGGGTACCGACGTCTACAAGAAAGCTGTCACTAATGAAAACGCTAAGTCCTTCTCATGGAATGGCGATTTCAAAACGGTTAAAGACGCAACGAACTACCTAGCCGATAAGGGTATCAGCCCACTACAGGCCGCAGCACTCCTTGGTGTTATGATGGAAGCGCGTGGCCGCTCAACAATCGACGCCGTTGGCCGCTTCTTTGAAGATAATAAACGCTTCGAGCTTATGTCTTTAGGCAGTGTCAACGCACACGATGGCCATATCTACCCTGACTACAACACGCTACATCGTTTTGATCAAGGTAAAGGCAACTACGCGGGCACAACCATTATCGGTAAGTCATCTAAAGCTTATGCACTTCACCTAAAAGATGTATTGCCACTTTCTCGCATTGATAACGCATCACGTAATACAGAAGCAGCAAAAGAGAATCCAGACTGGTTCCTAGACCTTGTGTACAAGGGCAACCGATATGGTGTTGCTATTACGTTACGCGTAGAAGATGTTATCGCGGCACCTCATCAGCAGCTGCTTGAGATACCTATTGTTGAAACACCTTCCGTTATTGGACTTGAGGGTGATCAGCTACGCCGTATCGCACTAGCTGTTGCTCAAGTCACGATGGACGGTACCCCTGCTCGCCCAACAGCCTTTATGGGTGATGAGGGAGCAGGTAACTTAGGTGCACTAGCGAACCTTTCAGAAGATGACCTTGTACACAGTGCAACCTTCGCACAAATCAATTACGAAGCAACGTTCGTTAAACAGGGCGGTACAAAAGAAGTCGATCAGCTGCAAGCTTTAGACTTGTTACGTTCTCCGTCAGCGCTTGCGTCGGACGACTCACACGATTTCACTGATACACAAATCGTTATGGCTGGTATTGCTAATACGCGCTCGATGGGCGTACTAGCCGATGAAGACAAGGTGTCAGCGAAAGTATCTCAAAATCTTCGAGATACGCTTACGTCAATGAACATTGATCCATCAGTTGTGATTGACAGTGATGTGAGCCTGTCAGTGTCTGAACGCCAGCAACAGCTCGTGAATAAAGACATGATTCAAGCGTTTTCTCGCTATTCACGCTTGCTTCGTGATGTCTGGAAATAAGGGGTACTAGACAATGTTAATTAATGGTTTTAGTGTAGCGGCGTCACTGATTGAAAAAGGTGAAGATCCGCTACTAACAAGAACAGACCTTGCCAATATCTTTGGCATGAAAAAGTCAGACTTAGTGGGTGCGCGTGAGCGCACTGGCTGTTATTCGTTAACACGCTACCACTTAAATCGTGCAGCAGAGTTGTTAGGCTTTTCGCCTAACGACCTTGTTTACCGTATCACGCCTTCCATGCTTAAAACGGATGGGTCAGGCAAGGTGTCTATGGATAGTCAGAGCGCAGGTGGTGTAGGTGCTAATAACGCAGCCGCTGCGGGTGGTATCTATAACGCCACCGTAACGTCTAACACGAATATGGATAACCTCGTTGGTGACTTATCAGGTCATGTGCTAGGTACAGGCTTTAATCCAGCCAATTTCAAGCTACGTTATGACGTCTTGATGGACACCGCTGAATCGCTAGATAGCTCAATCGTTGCGGCGCTCATGGCTACGCTAGATTCGGCTACGCTTGTACGCTACAACATGGCTAATATTGATAACATCAATTTAGACACACCTGTAAGCTCGATTCACGAAGATTACGCCAAAGGCATTGCTCACTTACTGCTTGGTTTATACTCAGCCATGTCAACGTCTATGGCGCTAAGCATGGTACGCGACCACGTAACGACGGGTAACTTTTTTAGCTACGACGAGGCACTGAACTTGTATAAGTGGTTACAAAAGAGCTTAGGCGCTATCATGGGCGTCACGAGCCTACCACGTAACGAAGTATCTCGTAAGAACGCTCGTTATGATAAGGTTGTCGCGAAAGCGATTAAAGGCCGTCAAACGTTAGCTAACTCAAACATCAACATGACGCCACGTGTATCAGGTGATACGGCTTCTGAGACTATCGAGTACGTTGACATGACGAAGATGGTTGAAACGATGGTTAACAAACTGGCCGAGCATCTAGACGAACAAGCTAGTCGTAAAGAAACGCTTGACGGTGACGCGTTAATCAAACGTGCTAACGCTATCTTGAAAGACATGCCGCAGCTTATTCGTAAGAGTTAAACTGCACGAGGGGGAGTCACTTAGGACTCCCCTAAATCGAGACTTGAGAGAAATGGAGGACAGCCTATATGGGACTGTCATTATTAGAGTTTGAATCAGCAGTAAAAGAGATCATTAACCAGAAAGTTACTGCCGATATTTCTGACTATACCTCTGTGTTGACACGCGCCGCAGGTAATATCCAAGACCAAGGTCAAACCTTTGGCTTCTTGGCACGAGTAAACTCAGAAACAAACAACGTAGAAGTGTACAATGGTGTTGCTCTAGCAAGCCGCCAAGGTGTGCGCTACTCAGACATGGATCGCATGGTAAAGAATATGGGCGGCGTCCCACTTCTTGATGCACCTCAGAGTGTGATCCAAAACACCCTAGCACAGCGTGATGATTTAAGTGCCCTCTTACAAGATGCACTAAAAGATAAAAGCTTCTCAGCCGCAGGTCACGCAACAACGATGCCTGTCGAAGAGGTTTTCACGAGTGGTCGCCAAGTTGTATCAGCTAAATCAAGCGCCTTAACGGTTAAAAACCGTATTTGGGACGACCACCAGCACATTATGGCTGACGTTCCCGAGCTAAGCTTAAAACCGTCAGATATTCAATTGATGGCGCGCTTTGTTGCGAGCATGTCGAACATGCCAACGTTCTCAAAGATGTATCAAGAGCTTGGTGCCGTAGAAGAAACTCGTGAAAAAGGCTCGACGCTTTACGTACAGAAAGTCACGACGACTAAGCGGATCCTACGCTATAACCCTGCCTTTATTGCAAAAGCTATTGTACAAGACATGGTTGCTGCAAAAGTCGGTCTAAGCGGTATGGAAAACTATGGTGGTGCGATGGCGTCACTCGGTTATATGATTGGCCACGAACTTCTGCACGTTATTTATGATCACTTCAATGCTGATGTAAACCAAGGCTTGAAGGACATGCAGTTACCACCTGTGGTAAACAAGACCAACAGTAAAGCACTTCAACGCGTGATGAGTAACACGGTACCGATTGAAGAGCTAATGAATAACCGCTTTATGTCGGCGATGTTCGATATGCCTGCGACCAATGGCGGTTATACAGTCCCTGAGTTCCGTACAATGGATGCCCGAGGCAATACTAGTACGGGTGCAACGTTTAACCGTATTACATGTGGCCGTTGGTATATTGGTGACCAAATTGTATTCGGCAAGGGCAATCTTGACGCAGCTAAAGTAAGCGACGTTCAGAACCGCCTTAAAGATAGCGGAAATTCGCCTGACTACCGCGAGGCACTACTTGACGAGCTTAGCTCAGCACAAGACAAAATGTCTTATGACGTTTGGTTCCCAGTTATCTTTGTTGTTAACCGAGCTGATGATGTTAATATCGGAAGGCTCGAAACCATGCCAGAGGAATATACCTTCTTCGCAGACGGTACACTACCACTCCCCTCTTTCTGGGATTTAGAATTAATGGTACGTCGTGCGTTTAGCGCAACACTAACTGACGACGAGCTAGTTAAGAAGAAGCCAACTTACGGCGATGCACGTAAGCCTGATGTGACTGTGACAGAGGTTGAAAAAGACAACGACGCAGGTGACGCAGGTGACCAAGCAGCCCCAGAAGATACACAAAAAGAGCCAGAAATTTACACGCCAGAAATGGAACGTGGCGATGTGGTTCTCGATAAAGTAACTGGCATCTACCAAGTCGTAATCGGTGTGCTGCCAAATGACGAGCAAGGTGCTCAGCAGTTACTAACGTACCCAGTAACACGCTTGAATGGCACGTTATCGGGTAAGATCATGAGCGCTGTTCAAGGTAATAAGGACAGTGGCGTTTTAAATGACGAAGAAATCGCTAAAGCAACCGCATTGGCGAATGTCGGTGGTTCACCAAATGCACCTGTACGCCTCAATGATAATGTCTTCGATGAGGTCTTACTTGCGACTACAGCTGATAACCTGATCAAAGAAGACGAGCTAGAAGTTAAGCGCGCGAAAGACCTTCGCCCTGTTTATCTTGATGTACGCGATGAGGTTCAAGTCGACCCTAATCAGCAGCAAGATAATGGGTCAGATGAAGACCCTGAGCCGCAACCAGATATTGAAGTCAACAATGAGCCTGATATGCCACCTCAAGATGATGGCTCAGCTGGCGGTGGTGCCTCTCAAGATGATGGTACCGACGACGAAGATGACGATAATGATGCGGCAGGTGGCGGTGATGCTAACGACGAAGACCCTGACGACGAAGACGACCAAGACGCTTCGGCCGACCAAAGTGGTGACGGCACAGCGGGTGATGGTACCGACGACGATTTAGACCCTAGTGACGACCAAGACGGGGACAGCACAACGGGTGACGATGTCGATAACGACCAAGATGGTAATGATGCGGCTGGTGATAATACCGATGGCGACCAAGACCAGTCAGGTACTGACTCGGATGCAACAAGCAACCAAGACGATGCAGCTGATAGCGATGGTGATTCACCTGATGCAGACTCAAACCAGAGTGGCGGTGGAAGTGACCAATCAGGGGACGATGCCGACGCAGACAGCGACGACCAGCAAAGCGGTGGCGGTGATGCCGACTCAGAAGAGCAAGACTCTGAATCTGACTGGGATGACTACTTAGACTCGCTGGCGAACGACATGAATAGCAGTACTATCGGCTCAAATGATGAGTCTGATGACGCCGTCGATAGACCTGACACAACTCAAGGTGGTCAACCAGAGGGTGACGACGCTGATGACGATAGCGATATGAGCGGTGACTCGACCTCGGGTGATGGTAACGACACTGACAACACCGACGCTAACTCAGACTCTGATGCAGATTCGGACGCAGACGGCAGCGATGCTGATGGCGACGATGAGCAGCCAGATACGTCTGATATGTTTGACCGCGATCCTGATACAGACGAAGAGCGTGCTAAGCGTAAAGAAGCTCAGCAGCGCTTAAAGGATAACCTCGATAAGATGAACGACATGCTTCGTGAAGCTGGCGAAACTATGGAGGACAACCGTAACGAGCGTGAGAAGAACGATGGTGAGCTTGACCTAGACAACGTACGAGACCAACTTCAAAACGCAGGTAAAGGCAGTGATGCCTACCAGTTTGGAGGCGGCCAACGTGCAGATCGACAAACTATGGGCTTGGTATCGCTTATTCGTAAGTGGGCGCGTAAGGTCAAAGGCTTTAAGATCGATACAGAAGTAGGTCACAACGCTTCTAAGCTTAGCCGTCGAATTAAGGGCGCTTGGGGCGCGGACGACGACATGCCTGTTCGACGTGGCTCGGGTGATAAGGCACTTGTGGTTATCATTGATGCCTCGGGTTCCTTAGCATCGTCAGCAAGACTTATTTCAAAAGCGATAGCTGCAACAGTGTTCGAGCTTGATAAGAAGATGGGTGTTAAGTACGTAGTTCCTATCAACTTTGACGGTCGGGAGTATGGTTCAGGTATCTATACGGTTAAAGAGCTTGATAAAGCCATGCCGAAGTATTTGAAATCTTCGGGGTCGTTTATTTCACCAGCGTATGAGTACCTAGTTCAACTGTTTGAAGGTACCGCCAAGTTTGATAAGACAAAGTATAAGGGTGACCCGACTCAGCTCGTAATTGGCGGCGTAATGGTTATCTCTGACTTTGACATCTTTGATGATAGATACCGAGGTGGTACGAGCATTGACGGTGATGGTTCGCCTAAGAGTATCGTACCTGCGCGCTTAGTGAAGGCCATGAACGTCAAGGGCGGCAAGCTACCTTGGCTGAACATGTGCTGGCTTACACAAGGCGCGCGTACCGTGGAATACTTGTACCAGTTCCATGACAATAATGCTAAGAAGTGGAAGTCGAAGATCAACTTTGAGGGCATGGTTGTTGAGAACGATGGCACGGCAGCCATGGTAAAGCTCAAAGACCCACGCTAACTATTTAGTTACAGAAACCAAGGGGCGCAGCGATGCACCCCTTTTTTTTATGCAAATCCAGAGACCTCTAAAATACTTTTCAAAATAATTCACCACTAAAAACAAAGGCTTAATTTAGTGCTCTAGGCTTTTTAAATACTTTTACGATACTTTGGCTTGAAAAGCCAAGAGAAAGTATCTACTATGCTCGCAGCTAATTAAACGTAATCGCCTGCATAGGGGTAAGTTATGACTAACGAGTTTGTATCAGTATTTAGTGCCCGAGGTATCGAACGCATCATTAAAGAAGGGGGTACCCAAGCATGGGTTCTCGACCCAAGGCGTGCAAAGCGTGCGGATTACGCTGTCGTAATTCAGAACAGAAGCTTTGCTAATGAAGGTAATGACTGGGGCGGCGTCTCAGCACCTCACAAGCACATGTTTGTTATTGGCAAAATAAAGGATGTCATTAAGCTGCCTAAGCGCCACGCAAACCATGCTCAGCGATATTCTATACAGTTTAGCGAGTACGCAGAGATCGACCTGAAATCATTCCTTACAGCGAACCGTAACCCTGTACGCTACACACAGACTGATGAGTTAAGCAATCACTTTGACCTTGATGCACTTGCTTGGAAAGCGATGCCTGCCCCAACTATGGAGCTAAAAGTCGACGATGAGGACTTAAACCAAGAAGAGCGTGAGACTGGGGACAGCACAGAAACTACTCAGCCTACGGCAGATGAAACCCCGCTAACGATCCCAGAAGCTAAGCGCCGTTTAGCGCTAACGCTAGGCGTAAGCCCTGACGATATACGCATTACAATTGAGTCATAGTAGGTTTGACAGTGCTTCGATTGGGCATATAATGCACCGTGAGACTATGAGAAATTGGCGAAAGCCATGTAATTGAACTGGGTGTGACCCAAAGGGCGTTATATGGACGATAAAGTTGTACAATTCGACGCGTTCAAGCGCCGTAATAAAGAGGTTGACGACAAACCGTCGGATGCCGATAAATACAAGTACCTAGAAGGCAAGGCTACTTGTTTGGCATGCCGCCATAGCTGGCAGTGTGTCTCAGAGGTAGGTGAGACCACCTTTACGTGTCCAGAGTGTGGCCTGCATAAAGGTATAATGAGTCTACTAACTGCGCCTGATAACTACTGGGAATGCGCAGCATGTAGTAATGAGTTCTTCATGGTTAGCTCTGACGGGTGCCTGTGCACATGCTGTGGTACGCTGCAAACTTTTTAACCAAGGAGACGATAATGCACGTAAAACCAAGTATTACAATAGACCGCCCCGATAGTGCTGCCCTAGCTGAAAATCCACAGCTAGCCACCGCGTGGGGCACCATTGACCAGTTACTTGACCAGCTTGACTTACAGGCGGATGAGTTTCATCGGATCCGCGTAGCAACGGATAATCAAGAAGTCGCGGGTCTTTGCGACCGAGCACTGCTAGATATACAGCGCCGAGTCCCTGTGCTTTTAGAGTTAGAAGAAACGAAGGCCGCATTGCACAACGCGAAGCTTGATAACGAAGCCCTTAAAAAGCAACTTAATAACCAATAATTGAAACGCTGAGGTACCAAATGAGTGATGAGACTCAAATAGAAAACTTTGAACAAGAAGAGCCATTAGTTGACGTAGAAAACGATGGTGAATTTCCAGAAGGCCACGACGATGATTACCTGCCGCCGACGGTAGAAGGCAACGATGGTAACCGACTACAGTTTGATCTGATTGTAGGCTCTACGCTTGACGGGTGGATAGGTACGCCAAATGGTAATCTACCATTCAGGCAAAGTGCAGACCTTAAAAACTTTAAGGCGCTGACAACGGATAACGTAGTCATCATGGGGCGTAAGACGCTAGATAGCATCGGACGATTATTACCTAACCGCTTGAATGTCATTATGACGAAAGACCCTATAAATCTTTCAGCATGGCTTGAAGAGGACGAAAAGCGCCTCAATGGTGCGCATCAGCCACTCATTGTGGCCAGCTTCGCAGAACTTGAGCGCCGTTTACCTGACTACATCGACGAGAGTAAAAAGCTATTTATCATCGGCGGTGACTCGATTTACAAACAAGCCTTAGTCGAGTTAGACGTACAGCGAATTTGGCATACGGTTGTACAAACGACAATTGCCGAAGCCTCAGCAGAAACAGGCTGGGCGCGCTTTGACGTACCGAGTGATTATGTAGAGTTGATGGAGCGTGGCACCTACCCTGCCGACGATAAGAACCAGTTCCCTTATGTTTTCCGTGCCCTAACAAAAAAGGCGTAGAAGCATCCCAACAGCTAAAAGTGCCTGCCCTAGTTTACTAGCGTGCAGGCACTTTCGTCTTTATTTAGTAGAAAATATCAAGTAACATGGAGGTCAATTGAGACTATACCGTTGTACAAGAGATACTTGGCAACGCGTAACCTTATAAGGCTTTCTATGAAAGATTTCCAAAACCACGAGCTAAAGCCTGAGATTGAGGCCGATTTAAAAAAGATCCTCGACAATGCTAAACAGCTCGACAGTAAGGTCTAAACCAGATGACTGCTAAGACTAAAAAGGTCACAATACCGCAGGCACTCAAGGCCGAACTTGCATCCCTAAGTAGCGCTGAGCTTGAAGCCGTCGGTAAGCTCGTGGCCAGTATGACAGGCGGTAAATTTGTCGTAAGTGATAAAGTTACTAAGGTCGACACAGGTGGTCAGCATAGTCAGGCAGAGTCGTTGTACACAGCTATGGCAGACTACATGTACACCGAGACTCGGCAGCGCGTTAAACCTTTCCAAATTCTACTGGCTTCGCAGGATAATACTGCAAAGCTGGCAGTGGCCAAAGCTAAAGAGTTTGACAAGTTCCTTGATGAGGCCACGGGGAAGCACGAGCTGACTATTGCTGAGCGCTTGAAATTCTACACAATTGCAGCGAACCTTATAGGGGCAGCTCTTAAAGACATGAAAGTCGTGTTTACGATGAGTACGATGCTAAACTGGCTTGATAAAGCCCCTGTACTCTTCGACCGAGAGTTCCCGTCATACATCAAATCAGGGCTTCTCCACATGGTCGTATTTGCGACGCTTCAAAAGCGTGTCAAAGGCAAGGCAGGTCACGTGAAAGAAGGCAAAACGCAAGAAGCTAAGCAAGTCAGCAAGCGTGCCCACAAGTATCGCCGAAACCGCGACGCAGCCAATGCGGCACGTCGACAACAGTACAAGTAACGATTATGGCCAGAGAAGTATCTGACATCGTCCATCACGAGTTTAGCGACGCGCAGTGGGAACTGAATACCCTAAGCCCGCAGGAAGGTGACGAGCTAAGCTTGTACCGTCCTGAGCCTGATAACGAAGACGGCGACGAGGCCACGATTAATTTAAGCAAAGAAGACGTAGCAGCACTTGCCCGCCACTACGGCTTATTGCCAGCGGTAACGATGTAATGAAAAAAGAACAGATTAACAACATTGTGATCAGCCATGCACCTTGGTTAGAGTCGGACATCCCTACACTTTTCGAAGGTGAAGAAGTGCTGTACTGTGACGCCCAAGACTTACCGAACTTAATGGTTGAAGTCGGTGCGTACCCATCAACCTCGAAAGCCAGACAGGCTGGCAGACAAGGTGCAATACCTGACGGCTATACAGAGTTTAAGGCTAGCAAAAAGCGAACTCTCTATATTTGGAACCCAACGGAATGATTGATATGAGTGAAGAAAAACCAGTCCTATACATTGACATGGACGATACGGCCTGCGCCTTCTCTGCGGCAAAGCAGCATGCGCTTGGCGAGTGCCCTGAGCAAGCCTATCCTCACGCGGCCTATGGCTTTTACGCCAACCTAGAACCAGTACGTGATGCTGTGGAAACAATCAAGGAGATCATAGCTCAAGGCAAGTTTGATGTATGGTTTCTGACTGCGCCATCAGTCGACAACCCACTTAGCTACACTGAAAAAATCGTGTGGGTTCTCAAGCACTTTGGCCGCGAAATGGCGAAGAAGACAATCATTTGTTATGACAAGTCAAAGCTGAAAGGCGCTGTCTTAATTGATGATAAGTGTGACTCACATGGCCAAGACAAGTTTGAGGGCATCCTGTTGCACTTTGCGACGGTTCAATGCCCAGATTGGCAGGCTGTACGCACGCTTCTCGAAAAGCACTACCCTACAGTGAGTAAGGTCTAAATAAGGGCTTGATTTATCGTGTACCACGACATACACTAGGCGAACTAGAACAAGAAAACGAGACAATCATGACCGATCATGTAGATAGCCAAACCAAAGCCAGACGTAAGTACGAGTCGACTGGCCGTGGCAAAACCATCATTAAAGTTAACCTAGCTGCAAGTGATGACCCTCAAGCGTGGGATGCCTTAAAAGAGCACCTTACAAATGAGTATGGTAGTGTTAAAGCGGGCATTATGGCGATGTACAACGGGCAGTCAGCTGCGGAGCCAAATCTGCTTGCGAACAAAGTGCTTAACTTTCTGCTAGTCCATGCCGAAATGAATGCAGACTTTGACCCAGCGTTCGACGATGAAGAGGACATGTTCGGGTCACCCGATGCGAGTAACCTCTATATGCTGGCTAAACAGCTCATAGAGACAGGCTCGCTTACATCAAACTCGATTGTTGATAGCTCATGGGAAAGTGGCGGTTACCGACCTTACAGCAGCAAAGAGGCGCGTACAAAGCATGACAACCTCGTTGTGCAGCTTAAAGAATGGTTGCATAAGTAATGAGTTCTTTATTTGATGGCCATGGCTTAAAAGCGTATGACATACTCTCCGCGTTAGACAACGCTCGCGTGGAGTGTGACGGCTTTGCTAACTTAGCAACCTGTGCCCTAACCTATGCAGGTATTGAGCACCAAGTTCTATTCGGGATGCTCGATACTGGTAACGGTTCCCTTCCACACTTCTGCCTAAAGGTTGACCACGCTATTTTTGATTACCGAGCGCGTATGTGGTGTGGCGATAGCGCCCCTCACGGTGTGGTGGGAGCCGAACATATCAGTTTGTACAATGATTTCAAGGTTCACGAAAAACGGTCGGTTGATAAGACCTTGTTTTTCATACTATACGAAGACACTATAGAGAACTTTTTTAGTGACTTAATTACTAAAAAGTCTGGTAAACAAAACGATGTATAAGTGTCCCGAATGCAAAAATCAGCTATTTAACACACCGTACTACAATACTCGCGACGGAAAGGTCTGTGAGGTCTGTATGGAAACAGGAGCCTATCATGCAAATAAAACATCCACTAACAGGTCGAAACGCGCCGATAGTACAGGTTCTCCGCGACATCGCAGCGCAGGAAGGTTGTGATGGCGACCCATACGATGAATGCGTAGCTGCGGCCGACTACATCACGCAGTTAGAGGAAAGGCTAAGGTTAGCCGATAGTGTCATAGATAAGATAGTCCCATCCACGATGAATCAACGACAGCTTCTTGCCAGCTACAAGAGGTATGGAAAGAAAAAGCCAGCATAGCGCTGGCTTTTTTGTGCCTAATTAAGTGATAGACGTGCTTATTCGACTAAAGCCCAGCGGCTGACCTCATCACAAACGATGAAGCCCTGACGGCTGTCATGATTAGCCCTAACCATGATTTTTACATCGTGCATGAAGGACTTGTATGTCTTGGCCAACTGTAAGGGGTTCTCACGGTAAAACGTGGCTGTCAGCTCACGAAACCTAAGCTCACTTGCCGTGCGGTCTGTCCCGTCACAAAGTGCCGTGTATTCTTGTGTAAAGCGCAAAGGGGTCTTGGTAATCTCAACAAGTATGAGCTTACCAACAGGTGGTTTGTGCTCAGGGAATGCCTTCCAATCAATTGTCACAGTTCTCGCGCCTTAACGGGGTCAAAGACTTTTTGGAACTCATTAACGCTTGTCTCTTTCAGTGATGCAATGGCGCTGTCGAGTGCCGTCTGGTAGGCTTCGTAATGCTCTTTTACACGGTGCATGAACTTGGTAAATGGGTAGTCCTTGCAGCGTTCATGGTGGAGGTTGTACTTGATTTCTGTGCGCTGCGACGTGATAAATCGACGTGAAGCACAGCCCTCTGTAATAGTACTCGGGCGCTCAAAGTCACTAAGGCGAACTCTTTCGCGTTTCTCGACCAGCTTTTTCAGCATAAAGGTATTAGGCTTCTTCGTTTCAGGCTTATCAATAAGACTACACCGTGAAAAGCTACCTAGCTCGTATGCAAGACGCTCTGCCATTTCGTCTAGCGCACCCTCACACGTACATCGGTGGCCAGTGGTTTTATAGCAATTAAGTGTTTGGATGTTTGCTTGTATGGCCTTGGCAGGATCGCCACAGTGTACGCAGTACGTTGATCCTAGAAAGCTAAAGGTTGTCGACTTTAACTCGGTATGCACTGTCGTGCTATAACGGGGGCTGCGGTCATGGCCAGCAAAACCGCCCATCATAAAAATATTCATATCTGACATGGTGATTGTCTCATTAGATTTCTGCGCACATTTCTGCGATTTCACTAGGATAAAGGTCTGCGGGGTCGTCTACGCCTTCAAATGGGATTTCCATAGAACGAAGGTTCGGTATAAGCGATAGCTCATCGAGTAGAACGCTAGCTGATTTGGACTCACCCGCATCGAGTAATACGATCACAAAGGCAAAGTTCTTGTGTACGAGGTATAAGTCCGCGATTTGCTCAGGGGTTGCAGTCTTTGAGAATAAGCACGTAGTACGGCAGTTATAGGGTCTTCCATAGAAATCCATCTTGAGCATGTCTAGTGGACCTTCCACGACGAACAGTGCACGCCCCGTTGTATTCAGTAAGCCATCAAAGTCGTAGATAGTTTCTTTAATGTTGACAGGTGACTTTTCCTTACCTAGCGAGTTATAACGAAGTTCTTCGTTAGGGTCGATGGAGCGGCCAGTGTAGGTGCCGAGCTTCTTATCACGATAGATAGGTAGGATAAGACGCTTGTTCCAGCTCCCAGACTGCGAGCAGTAACGTAAGTCGTAGGTCTCGATAACCTTATCTATATCACGGCTCAGGAAGCCACGCTTTTTCTTTAAATAGGTTCTATAAGGCTGAGAGAATCGGCTATCCGTAATAGGACGAAAGCTACTAGGCATAGGGATAGTCTTAGGTGGCTTAACCTCAAGAGGGTCGCCGCTCTCGTCCTCAATACCTCGCAACCAAGCTGCAAGTGAATCAAATTCTTCCTTATCAACGGAAGCTGAGGCATCGCCCACTAATTCGGCGGCCTCTTTGTAGCTAATACCCGTCAACTTAGCCATGAGATTTGCGAGTTTCTTACCACGGTGGTGACTTGAACGCCAGCAACCCCAGTTACCGCTTTTAAGCTCGATACCCATGTGCATCGACGGGTCAGGGTCACCCTCATCCTCACAAAATGGGCAAGAGACGACGGCATGCCCCTTTGCACAGTTTTTACCAGATGTACGGTACTCAATACCATGCAGTTGAAGGAATGCTAAAATATCAAATTTAAGTTTACGTGCCATTGTTACTTAGGCTCTCTTTGTTCAATTGGTTTAGGTATGACGGTTTTCCACGTCTTAGTGCATAAAGGGTCTATAGAGACGGATGCGTCATACCCTTTAGTCTCGGTGACAACAGCTAAATAGCCACTATCCCACATCATTAAATATTGCTTACAGTCGCTGCCATATTTCTTTTTAACAGGTGTCCAGCGTTCGCCATTATCGCGGCGCACAGCGTAAAATTTAGTGCTCATATCGGTGCTCTTCTATAGGCTTGTATCGGTTAGTAAATCACTGCCCCAGAGGGGATTGCGTATCAATTTTAGATGGGTATAATAACGGCGATTGCTTGACTAAGCAATGAAAAAATCAATTGAGACTAACAATTCGTTGTACAACGAATTTACTAGAAGAAAAAATTATGACTGATAAGATTTCGCCATTAGCGAAAACATTACTTGCTGACAGTCCAGAAGTGGCTGACTGGCTAAACGTTTTCATAGGCAATCCAACTGACACGGTTGCGTCTACGCCTAAAGATGACCTACTTAAAATCATCACCACCCTAGATGACTTCTATTACAATACTTCTGAGCCAATCCTTGCCGATGGCACATACGACTTACTACGCGAGCTATCAGTTAGCCAAGGTATCGCACTAGACCACCATACGGGCGCTGTGGCAACAGGTGAGACAGTTAAACTGCCATACTACAGCGGTAGTGCCGATAAAATCAAAGCACGTACAAAGGAGCTTGAACGCTTCACAAATAAATTTATTCCTAAAGGCGGTGAAGTGACCTTCACCCTAGGTGATAAACTTGATGGTTTGAGCGGTACTTACTGGCGTGACGAAAATGGCCACCACCTAGCAAGCCGTGGTGACGGTGCCGAGGGTACCAACTGGGATCACTTGATGCCGTTCATGCAGCTACCACCATTGAACGTTGGCGATGTGGTTAAAGGCGAAGTCATCATATCAGAAGAAAGCTTTGCAGCTATTCCTGACTCACATTTCACTGATGGTAAACGCACGTCAGCTCGTCACGTAGCAACAGGTCTTGCGGGCAAGCTAGAAGCCGACGCTAATAAGAGCCTACTTAATTTTATTGCGTTTGGCTTCCCAAGCGAAGGTGGACTACCTTCTACGCAATTATATAAGCTTGAACAGCGTGGCTTCCACATGGCTTGGTATGCAACGGTTGCAGTAACCGATGAGACCAAAGAACACTTCATGGCCGACCTTGAAGAAATCTATGCCGACCGCCGCGAAAATAGCCCGTTCCAAATTGACGGCCTCATCGTTACAGCCGATGTTAAGCACGAGCTGATCACAAGTGGTAACCCTACACACATGGCAGCCTTCAAGATGCCATTGCCTGAACAGATGGCCGAGACTGAGGTTGAGTACATCGAGTGGAACCTATCACGTTACAATGTTTGGATCCCGCGCATCAAAATCAAACCTGTTGTTATCGGTGGTGCGACTTATAACTGGTGTCATGGTGAAAACGCCCGTGCAATCATCCGTGATGGTATCGGCATTGGTGCGAAAGTTGTATTACTTCGCTCAGGTGATGTTATCCCAGACATCTATGAGGTACTTGAGCGTGCTGAGCCACAGTTCCCTGATGATGCCTACGAGTGGGGCAAGACTGAGGTAGACCTAGTTCTTCCTGCGGGTAAGACCTCAGAAACAGCAGACATCAAGCAAATCTCTCACATCCTGACAGCAATGGGCATGGCAGGTATGAAGATTGGTACCGTTAAGAAAATCTACCAAGAAGGCTACACAACGCTTAAAGATTTCCTATCGCTAGACGTACGAGCGCTTGTAGACATCCAAGGTATTAAAGAACGTTCTGCGGAAAGCATTTATGGTCAAATCAAGAACGTGCAGGACAATGGCGTGCCATTGTACAAGCTTATGGCAGCCTCAGCAGTGTTCGGACGTGGTTTCGGTGAAACGAAGTCTAAGTCAGCGCTAACCTCTGTCCCAGAGCTATTAGACTTGCAGCCGATGGCCTATAATGCCACAATTGTACAACGAATTGCTAACGGTGAAGACTTTACACTAGAGTCAGCCGAAAACTTTGTACAATGCTGGTCAGAGTTCCTGTCATTCCTTGAAGACGTGAAGAGCGTGAAGGTGTTAACAGACATGACAGCTTCATCAGGTGTACTAGACAATGAAGTGATTGTATTCACTGAATTTAGAGACGCTGATTTGCAAGACATTATCGAATTAGAAGGCGGTAAGGTCGGCAGCAGTGTTACAAAGAAAACCACAATGGTTGTCACGCTAAATCCAGAAGGCTCGACGACTAAACTTAAAAAAGCGCGCGAAATGGGGCTACCCATAATGCTACCAAAGGACTTCGCTGAGAAGTACCAATTGCGCTGGGGTTAACATATACGTTAACTGCTTCAAGTTTAGAACGGGTCGTCTTAGGGTGACCCGTTTTTTGTTATGAGAGGCAGTATTATGTCAACGAATGACCAATTTACAAAAGCTGCTATACAGCTATCGACGTCATCAGTCGCAAATGGTAGTAAAACTGTGCAAGCGCTGATAGCAAAGCGCTATGGGGCTAACGCCTCACTCGGCGACGTCCTATCTCAAGTAACGGCCGAGATCAAAGGGTTAAAAGACGACCCAGAAAAGCTCAAAGAAGTGCTTGCAACACAATCATTGGTTCTCGACCAAGTGTTCCAGCTATGCGTAGAGCAAGGGCTACAGCAAAATAACCCAAAAGCATTTAGTACAATGATGACGGTCGCCTTGCGCGCTCAGAATGCGTCACGCCAAACAATGGAGTCAATGGCTGATATTGCTGAGAAAGCGAAACCTAAAGCGAAGCCTAAGCTATCTTCCGTACCGCATCAACAGCAAAAAACAGGCTAAGCACCAATGGCCTATTCTATCGTCTCTAAAAAACGACAAGCTGTGGTAACCAAGGCGAAACCTTGGCAATCAACTAGTGGAGCTGTTACTGAGGCAGGTCGTAGTACCTGCTCCCAGAATAGAACGGTGCATGGCCTACACAGCCGCGAGTTCTTAACCATTCGACGTGCATTAAGTGAAGCAGAAGCACTTTTGGCCGAGGGAGACTTAGTCTCACCTAGCCCGAAGGAAGAGAACCAACCCTACTTTGCAGAGGAACAAGAACCGTTCTTTGCCGAAGATATGCCAGCCTTTTACGCTAACCCTAATTCTAAGACTCAGCCGACGTTGTCAGCTGGGGCTGAATAGTATCGAGAGATTGATTTATGAGTGATGACAATTCACACCTAAAAGTCGTTATCAACAATGACCTTGAAGCGCCAGCCGATGAACAGGCACAGCTATACAAAACGGTTGACCTTCATGACCATAAGTTCAGTGGTCATGCGCTAACCGACGCGGTAGACATCATTGATCGAGGACGTGAAGAGGCATTGCCCGCCAATGACCTTAAAGACCTTGCTATTAAACTCTCAATTCTTGGTATGTCTGAGTCGCACATTAAGCGACTAGGCAGATTAGACCGTGCAATGAACATGATCGAGCAGCAGCTTGCAACGCCTGACCGTTTGGCGCAGATGACGACGAAAGAGCTAACTAACATGTATAAGTTGCTCGGTACATCGCTTGAGGTGTCTCAGAAGTACGTTAAAGAGTCTATGTGGTCTGTTAACGTTGGCGAGTTGCAAGAGCAAATCACAGACCTTGTGTCAGGTGGCAGCAATTCTGACGGTGATGAAGGCGACCACAGCACACGCGAAGTTGTTACTGACATCTTCCGCCGTGTATCAACGCTTGGTCAAACTATACCAACGAATAAAGACGTGGAAGTGCCAGAGGTTAACCCACAGCATCTTCCGAATGACCTGCTAGATGAAGAAGGACGTAAGGAAGCCGAAAAGGCTCGCGTTGAATCTAACAAGGCCGTTGTAGAGGAAGCCCGTGAAGAACACCGAAAGCAGCAGTCTGCATCAACTCCGAAACTAGAACAAAAGCAGGAGTCAGCCACGTTGGCACTTCCTGATGACGATACCACGAATGGGGTACCATGTGCGGGCTTAGATGAAGACCAATGGGAACTCGTCATGGCCGAGGAAATGGGAGAAAGTGGCTCGCTTGATCTGAGTGACTTTCTTGCACCAAAAAACCCAACAGATGACGACGTAGAACGCATAGACCCTGATGAAATTGAATTGATAGCGGATGCTCCGTTATCCGATGAAGAAAGTGCCTTGTGGGGCGACGATACGCTAGGTGGTAAGGACGACCCGCTAGCTGATTTTGATATGGAATTTGATGTTTAGAGACTGAGCTGACTGAGTTATTTATCTAACTAGAGGTATTCGTTATGGATCCGATGATAAAAGTAAGTAAGCGTGGTGAAGTGAAAAAGTCGTGCCCGAAGGGGTTTAAGCTTTTCCGTGGCACCTGCGTGAAGATGTCTGACATTGAAATGCAGCGCCGCCGAGAAGGTGCCCGAAAGGCCATGCAAAATCGCAAGCCACGTAAGCCAAGGCGTCCAGCTGGGATGCCAAAGCAAAAGTAATTGAGACTGGTGCTGCCTTTGGGCGGCACTTTTGCCGTAGGGCAATAATGAGAGTGAGACTACATGCTACATGCAAATAAGCTGGATCCTGTTGTAGACAGGCAGCGCGAACAACTGGCTCGGCAGCTAGTTGATGGCTTCGGGTATAAACAAGCCATGAACGCACTGGCTCAAATGTCGGGGTATGAATCCATGCCACCGACCATCCTTGAGTTTATCTTTAACCACGACTACTTGGGTGAGGTTCTAGGTGAGAACTTGTTCCCCGTTTGGCGTGCAGCGTTAGAAGAAATCTACGCAAACCCGTTCTATTCACCGTACCGTGAGATAATGATCACGGGGGCAATCGGTCTAGGTAAATCTACATTCTCATTAGCAGGCAATATGTACGATGCCTGTCGAATGCTTCATTTGAAGAACCCCCATAAGACGTTCGGTATACTAAAGACCGACCCGATTGTATTTGCCATGGTATCAGCGACGAAAGACCTTGCTGAAAAGAACTTACTGTCACAGTTTAAAGAGCTTGCGGAAGCATCGCCCTACTTCCTTGGCCAAATGGAAAAAGCGAAAGACAAAGGCATCATGTTCCCGAAGAAGATCACAGCAATTGCAGCGTCACGTAAGAATGACTTGCTAGGTAAGGCTGTGGCGGGCGCACTGCTATCGGAGCTTAACGACCAAAAAGCAATTAAAGGTCAAGCCGAAGACAACTATAACGGTGTGCTCTCACGTCAAGACTCACGTTTTGGTACTGCATACTCTAAAACAGGTTCATGGGCTGGGCGTATATGGTTGGATTCATCTCGTAAAGACTCTGACTCATTCCTAGACGTTCAGATTGACAAAGGCCGCAACCGTAGAGACGTGCGCGTATTCGATTACGCTCAGTGGGAAGTACACGCATTCCGTGGCCGTTACTCAGGTGAAACATTCAAGGTATTCATCGGCTCATCGACACGAGACCCGTTTATCTTAACAGAGCCTAAGCAAATCATTGGCCTTGATGAAACACTCATCATTGACGTACCTGTCGAGCTTAAACAGAACTTCGAGTCTGACATCTACAAGTCACTACAGGATTTGGCGGGTAAAGGCACATGGTCGGCACATAAGTTTATCCCATCAACCGAACGTATTGGGCAAGCCATGACGAAGGTAAACCCTGTTCGCCGTGAAGTGGTTCAGCTTGATTTCTACGAGACGCACGACCAGCTTATCAACTATCTTGACCAGTCGGCGCTTAAACTGACTGTACGCGAACCACGCTACATTCACATCGACGTCGGCTTAACTAAAGATAAGCTCGGCATAGCTAGCTGCTACGTTGCTGGTTATGTCACGCGTAAGCACACAAACGTACTGGATGGTACCGTGCAAGAAACACGGGAACCAGTGTACATGTTCGACTGGTTGATTTGTGTGGAAGCCAAAGCGGGGCAGGAGATTCCGTTTTATAAAATTAAGGAATTTTTGTTTTTATTACGCTCTCAATTCGGTTATCCTATCGCCAAGGTTTCTGCCGATGGTTACCAATCGCGAAACTTGAGACAAGATTTGGAGCTAGCAGGTTTTGAAGCGACGATAGAATCAGTAGATAGATTCCGCGACCCATACGATAGCTTTAAGATGGCACTACTGGCAGGACGCTTAAACCTACCGAAGCATACGCTACTTGAGACCGAGTTAAAGAATATCATGGATTTGGGCAATAAAATTGACCACCCCATGGAAAACCCTGATGGCTCACGAGGCTCAAAAGATTTAGCCGATGCTTGCTGTGGTGCTGCTTGGAATGCCTATCAAGCTCTTGCCAAAGATGGTGGCGTAACTAGCCGTGACATACTAGGCATGCTAGGTGATACGAGTGACGTGGACAATGAGTCTACCTACGCATCGTTCCTGCAAAACCGAGACGACCGATTTATGGATGACTTTGGCGGTTTCTTATCAGATTCTGGCCATAGCCCTTGGTAGTCAGCTAGCCCAAGTCTTAATAAGTTGTACAAGGCATTACCTTGTACAACACAATATTAAAATTAATTGAGACTTGAGATAATGATAGTATTAGACCTTCTATTGACGGGCGTAAGCTTCTTCGCGACGGGTATAGCTTTTTGGGTGTATATGGCTATATCACTCGTTATCCTATTTGCCTTGTATTCCGACGATGTTAAAGCCTTAACAAAAAGCTGGGGCGTACTCGTTGTAGTGCTGGCCTTCGGTATATTTGCCTATGGCAACCCTACCCTTAATGCGTGGTACGCTGAAAACCTTATGTTTAGAGGACTCTTAACACTGGGTGCCTACATTCTTGTCGGGTTCTTTGTTGCGCTCATAAATTGGGGCTTCATGATGTCGCGTTATAAAGCGAAAGCGCGAGAGTTCAAGGCCGACTTCGATAAACAAACAAAATTTAATGCGGCGACACATGATTACGTTGCCGAGCTGAATGAGTACATCTATTCAAAATTCTCAACTATGTACAAGTCAGAACTTAAAGGTGGTCGCCTACCACAAGTCTTCCAAGAGAGCCAACTTGTTGAGGGCAAGACTGTGAATGTTGTTAAGCCAAAAGTTATGCCTGCCTATATCATGAACTGGTGGGGTATGTGGCCATTCGCAATCTTCTACACGGCGTATGACCCGCTAGTCTCATTGTTTGAGGGCTTATACAACGCTTGTGCAGGTCTCTTCACTGGCCTACGTGACCGTATCGCTGGTGATGTAACCAAACTTTAAACACTACAAGGGCACGCACTGTGCCCTTTTCTGATCTACAGAGAGACTTAAATGAGCCTTTATATTTGCGACCGTTGTCACACGATTGAAAATACAGCGCTGGGGATGTTCAACCGTGCTAGCGCCCATAAGCGCTGGTTCGGCGACGCCATAGAAGAAGGCGAGAAGTTGTGTTCAGCTTGCACCCCTGCTCTTTTTGCAGACGGTAGTCCTAATCGTAAAGGTGGAACATGGCACAACGAGTTTCACCGAGAGCTGGCCACACCAGAATGGATCGAGGCACAAAGCGAAGGCTTTAAGATGACGACGGGTGCTTCACAGGTGCTACAGGGTCACTCTCCAAAGGTCAAAACCGATTACCCTAAAGCAAAGGCCAAAGATGAACTATAGACGCCGCTATCAGCACAGGCGCGCACGTAACCTTGCGCTATTCCTAACGGCATCGTGCACAATACTACTTCCAATCTTCGCCATTATCTTTCTTTGCGCAGCACTTAACTTCATCACGGGTCTTATTGCAAGCGCTGTTGATGCAGTGCCTACGCCTAAGTGGATAAAACGCGAGGTGGCTGCAATGAAGCGCTTAAAGCGCTTAGCTGACCTTGAAGAATCGAGAGAACGTGCAAAAGAACAGGCCGAAAGCCAAACCGACGAACAACATAATCAATCGAACGATGATAACAAAAATAAGGTACTACACTAATGAGTGGGATCCAGATACGCGGTAACTTAACCGCACAAATACTTATAGCCTTACTAGCCGCAGTGGTAGTGGGTGTTTTCCTTCAAGCAACAGGTCTAGCCGCAGAGGGTTCAGTATTCCGAACATACATTCTTGACGGCTTGTTCTATGTTGGGGGTCAGGGCTTCATTGGCCTGATGAAGATGATGGTTATACCTCTCGTTTTTCTAGGCATCATGCTCGCAGTCGCCGATAATGATGACGTAGGCCAAGCTGGCCGCATGGGAGTTAAAGCGATGGCCAGTTACGTCCTCACGACGGTCATTGCTATCACATTGGGTCTTGCACTTGCGCTGGCCTTTGGCGTTGGTGAGGGTGTTAACGCTGAGGTTACAGGTAAGACCGTCGAGGTTGTACAAGCACCGCCGATGGTTGAAACATTTTTGAACATGATACCTGCCAACCCGATACAATCCATGGTAGAGGGAAACATGATTGCTGTTATGGTATTTGCAGTTTTCATAGGTATTGCCGTATTAGGCCACGCGGCTGCGACAGGCAATCAAAACGTAAAGAACTTAGCTAAAGACGCCAACGATATTACACTGTCTGTTGTAAAAACTGTCATGGGATTAGCCCCGTATGGCCTATTCATGATGATGACAAAAACAATAGCTGATAAAGGCGTCGACGCGCTTGCACCATTAATGGGCTACTTCTTTGTCGTTGTCGCTGCACTCGCTATCCAAATGCTAGTTGTCTACCCTGCTTATATGGCTGTCTTTGCGCGCATCAATCCAATCAACTTTTTTAAGAAAATGCCGCAAGTCTGGCTCTTCGGTTTCTCGACTGCATCAAGCTCAGCTACGATCCCAGTGACGCAACGCGTTCTAGAAAAAGGTATGGGTGTCTGTAAGTCGGTAACCTCGTTTAACGTACCACTCGGTGCAACCTTAAACATGGACGGCACCAGTATTATGCAGGGTGTTGCCACGATTTTTGTAGCGCAAGCGTTTGGTATAACGCTAACGTTCGAGCAGCTTGGCATGGTAGTCCTAACCGCCACGCTTGCTAGCATGGGCACAGCAGCGGTTCGAGGCGCTGGTACCGTGACACTCGTAATGGTCTTCTCACAAGTAGGTTTACCTGTAGAAGGGATCCTTATGATCATGGCTGTGGACGCTATCTTAGACATGATCCGAACAGCCGTAAACTTAACGGGTGATAGCGCCGTGACGATGGTTGTGGCTCACTCAGAAGGTAAGCTAGACCGTGATGTCTATAACGACCCAAACGCAACAGCTAAGGCTTAAACAATGAAATGTATCGAACGCATCATTGCTGTACTAAAAGAATGCTACGAGGTATCGAACAGCCACGGCCAGCACTTCGAGCAAAAGGGAAACTTTAGGAGCTTAACGCATGTTATCGAGCAACTAGAAGGTTTCGACGACAGCGACGAGGCAGGTATTGTTTACCTCTATCACGCTTACCAACGTGGTGAAGTCAACGGAATACCTGTTATTAGCTTTGACCTGCAATCTCACGCGATTGAGGACATACAAGAGGCAACTGCTTACGCACGTAAAGTCCTAGAAGAACAAAGCAGCAAACCGTATATCAACTAAACGAGACATAGAGACATAAAAGAATGAGAAAACTTGCAACAATCTTAGCCATCGCAACAACGTTAGCATTAACTGGGTGCAGTGAACCACCGCCACATTACATGGGGCAAGAGAGCATCGGTACGTTTGTAAGCTCCGAAGGTATCACTGATGAGTATGGCAATGCACGAGCCAAAGTCATCACAACAGAAGGAACCTTTTACGTTAGTAAACTTATGTCGGCACGGAACAACGAACAGCTATGGCTAGAAGAATATAGCAACGGCATGCGCTATATGTGCTCGAAAAGTAATAACAAGTGCTACGCTTTAGTAGCTAGGTAGTGTCGGAGCTGCCTAGCAGCTCGCCAGAGTAAAGTCGTCCGCGCCTAGGTGCGGGCGCATCTAGTTTTCAGGTCGACCTTTAAAGAGGTGGTCTAGGATAGTAGCAAACCCAATGGTCAGCACCGTATAAGCGACAAACGGTGCGAACAGTAACCGCACACAAGGATGAACGTGCGAACCGTTCCCAGCAATGTAGTACCAAACAGCATACAAATCACCGCGCAGAGTACCCGTGATAATTGACACTTCTTTCTCAGACATGGTCATTTAGCCTGCTCAGGGCGAGAGACCAATACAGCCTTCTCATCGGCGTACCACCATGAGAAGTTACTTGTTGCAAAGGTACCATCTAAGTATTCGACCTCACCCGAAGTGCCGTTGTTCTCACGGATTCGATACTGCGTACCGAACATTTCAATTACAGAGCCAGCAGGCCAGTCAGAACCATAAGTATAACGGTTATCTTGAATTTCAGTTTGTGCGGTCATTAAGTTCTCCGTGGGAGGTTGCTAATCGGTTAAGTTGAAGCTATTAAACCACGAAAACCCCTGCGGCGCAATACATTGTACAATGATTTAATTTTCACCTACCTGCAAAAGCCTAGCAAACCCAGTATTCACGCGGCCTGACGAGCCTAAAAACTTTACGTTGCAGCTTGTTGTACAACGAATCTGTTGATAAACTCCCCCAGTGGCGTCGCACCATTGCGATGTTTAACCCACACTGATTGAGACGCTGAATTGAGACAGTCAGCCTAAACACTTGTTAGGAGACACTACAGTATGACTATGCTGTTATTAGGACTAAATACAGGGGGCGATCATGCCTGAGTTGTATTCATCCAAAAATGTGCCGACGTTTGACTCTATTAATGAGAGTAACGCATTCGCGAGCACAAACGACCAAGCTGGTGACCTCGTAAACCAGCACCTGAGCAAGTTCCGTGATGCCGTCCGTGACCAAATGGTCGATAAAGAAGCTGACCGTGCTTCACTCGGCGGTTCAGCTGCAATGGCCATGGTATCAGCCTTTACAAAAGCGGCCGATACTAAACGGGCTTATTCGCAGTCACTAAAGGATGTTCAGAAGTATTACCTAGTTGATGCACTGTTAAACCTTATCGCCGACGAGACACTTGTCGCCGATATTATGACGGGTGAGATCGTACATCTACAAAGCCCAGTCAAAGAGATTGACGAAGAGCTTAAAGTACTTCAACGCCGCTTGAACATTGACCAAATCTTCGAAGACATTACCCTCGACTTACTCAGTAACGGGGACTACACGTTATCAATGGAGTTAGACCCAGAAGAAGGTGTAGTGGCTATCAGCGATGATGTTAAGCAAGAGAACATTGTAGCGCTATACCGCCATGGTCTTCCTGAAAAGTATCTTGTCCGCGAGACTAACCGTATTCTTATTAAGCCAGCGAGTTCGCACCTTCACTTTGCCCTTGGCCGAAGTAAACTGCGTATTGACCTTGGTGAAGAGTTCGGCGTAAACGACAAAGACCTTGAAGCCCTAAAGAAGAAGCTGCCGAACTACATACGTGTTGGTCGTCCTTTGCTATATGGCGTACAGTCAAAACTGAAAGAATTACAGCTGTTAGAGTCGCTAGTACCTGCTAGTAAGCTACATCAGCTTAGCACAGGTTCTATCGTAGGCGTGACAGTGCCTGCGCAAACAGACCCTAAAGAAGCTTTTGCAATTTCACGTCGCTACGAGCAACTATTAAACAATAAAACTGCATTAGATAAGCGCTCAGGTGACTTGTCAGACGTAGGCTCGATCTTATCAACCGCTGGCCGTACTAAGTGTGTGCCTGTTATGGGTGATAAAGGCAACCTGCAAACAGTCGACGTAAAAGAAAACCGTACAGCTGACGACATGCTCAGCAACATCCGTGATAACCGCGCAACAATCTGTGCAACTATCGGGGTTCCACCAGAGTTACTATTCGGCAGCGAGTCAGCCGAATCTAAAGGCGAGTTCTTGAAGCGCCACGCGCGTTACCTTCGCAAGATCAAGTCTATTCAAGCTGCATTAGCATCAGGTGCTAAACAGCTGGCTATGGCTCACCTTCTAACGAAAGGCATTGAAGCACTACCGCAAGATATTCACGTCGTATTCCGTAATGAAGTAGTAAACATTGATGAGTTAGATAAGCTTGAATTTGCTGACCAAGTAAACGCGATGGTATCTGACCTTTGGATGTTCATGACTGAACTTAACGACAGTGAACAGTTCAATGGCCGTATTGACTTTGAAGCACTATCGGACTGGATGCGTCGCCAAATGGCTCTATTTGGTAGTAACCGTTCATTCATCCTTCCATTGTCAGAAGACCTTAACGAGGATGAGCCTGACCCGAGGTCAGACGGCAAGAAGAAACGCCCTACTTCGGAAAAGAAAGGTCGTGACGCTACAAACGCCGACGTCCCACAAGATGCGATCATGCAAGAAGCCTTTGGTCTACTAGCAGCTAAGCTCCAAGAAGCTGCGGCCGACGTGGGCGATGAAATCAATTACGACGAAGTTCGAACTAACAGCGAAGAAAAAGCGGGTGAATCTATCAAAGAAGACATTGCACCTAAAGATATGCAAGTTTTCGATGAGTCCGACACGATTGCTGCTAAAAACCAAGAAGCAACGGCACCAGTTGCCAATAGTACCGAAGAAAGCGAGGACACCCCACAATGACCACTATGATGCGTATTAACGAAGAAGCAGACCGCATTAGTTTCCTAAGTGAGCTAGGCTACTCCATTAGTACACCGATGGACTCAATTCCAGAAGAGGAAGTACATGAGTTTATTAAGCGCCGTTCAGGTCTTATCCGTGGTGCCAAAAGCGCCAAGGTAGCTAAGAACGCAAAGAAAGGCTGGCGTAAAAACCGTAAGTCGTACAAGAAAGGTTTATCTAAGTACCACAAGTCGACTAAAGGTAAGCGCATGCACCGTCAAATGGGACGCTTCCTAGCTTCTCGTATTACGTCGAGCGGTACCAAGTCATCTAAGATGCTACGCGAGACACTACTTAAAGCAGTGGCCAGCATGCGTACGCACCTGTACATCGAGAACGAAACGTACCAGCCGATGGCAGACCAACGTGACTTGGGTATCATGATGGATCACGTGGTACCTGCCCTGCTTGAGATCGAGCAACGTTGGTGGAACGAAAGCGACGGTGAAATGCTTGTTGAGACTAATGCCGTGTCACTCAGCGAAGATGAGCTAGAAATGCTTCTTTGCCTGACACATCCGAATGCGCTTAACTCAGCATTTTTTGAAGCAGGCTGTTCAGAAAATTACATTAATGTTGTACAAAGCACACTGCACCATTGTACAATGGATGAAAATGAGTTAAGTTTTGTACAAGAGTTTGAAACTCGACTAAGCAAGGCTTAGATTTTTAATTGAACTAATGAGGTAACGCATGTCACAACGAGATTTATTCGTTGATGCGTTTGAAATGCCTGTAGCAAAGTACGAGATTCATGAGGCGAAAGATATTTCTATCCCTGATGATTCTCCAAATGCTGGTGTGGTTGATGGTGAGAATATACTAGCCCGCGTGGTTGGTCCTTTCTTTTTAGTCGACGGGAAATCCCGTAACGGCCGCTTCTACACTCGCAAACTTTGGGAAAAGGCTATCGAGCGTACCAGTGAAGCAATGGCAAACGGCACTATGCTGGGTACCATTGGTCACTCCCAGAAGCTTGACGATGAAGCACTTCTTCAAGGTCTAGCAAGTCACCGCGTGGCTCGTCTGTGGATCGATGAAGATCAAGGTGTTGGCATGGGCGAAATCCTTGTCTTGAACACTCCATCTGGACGGGCATTAAACGCTTACCTTCGAGGCGGGGTACAGTTTCCTGTATCTAGCCGAGGCTACGGCGGTTTCCGCAATGAAAAACGTGACGGCGCACCAATCATCGACGAAGAGTCTTTTGAATTAGAGACCTTTGACTTTGTTCGCGTGCAGGGCGTGGCTATTGCTATTCCAAAATTAGTCGAAAGTTTAGATATGGAAGCCTCTAAGATCCACACATCACTGCTCGGTGAAGGTGCGGACTCTGAACAGGTAACCACTGACCCAAAAAACACTTCTGAGGAAAGAGAAATGAGCGCAACTGATACTGCTGCTACTATCTCAGCTCTTGCGCGTCAAAAAGCACAAGTTGAAAACGACTTAACTGCTTCTTACGCAGAGAATGAGGCACTAAGTGGCACTAACGAAACATTGACAGCTACTGTAGCTGAACTTACAGCTAAAGTAGAAAACTTCAATGCAGTTAATGAAGAACTTACTAAGTACAAGAAGCTTGGTTCTGTTGAAGCAATTTCAACTGTTTTCGAACAGTTCAACAGCATGAAAACAGCACACGGCGACTTAACTGAAAAAGCGGGTTCTTTAGAGTCTGTACAAGAGCAACTAGCTGCTTACCAAGCACTAGGTACTGTTGAAGCTATCGAAGGCGTTATGGACGTTGCAGAAAAGCTACTTGATGGCGGCGAGAACGCTATCGCAGAAGCATCGAACGTTTCAGAAGCTTACGCAGAGCTAGGTACTGTTGAAGAAATCAACGCTGCCCTTGACCTATTAGAAGCTTACCAAGCTGTAGCTACGCCTGTTGAATTAGAGCAAGCAACTGACCTATTAGAAGCTTACCTAGAACTAGGTACTGTTTCTCAAGTTGAAGCACTAATCGAGCGTACTGAGCACATGGCTGAGTCTCTACGTCAGCAAAAATTCGAAGCGGAAGTTGCAGTACTAGCTGCTGAAACTAATGCACCGAACGACATCGTAGCAGAAATGCTTGAGTCATTCGGCGAAGACCAAGCTCGCGCAATGTTAACTCGTCTATCGGGTGGCACTGTAGCTGAGTCTGCTGCAACTACAGCAACTACTGCAACTACTGAACACACAGTGGTTGAAGGTAAAGACTGCGATGACGACGAAGATGAAGACGACGTTGACGGTATCGACAACGACGACAGCGATGAAGACGATTCTGTAGACGAAGCTGCTGCTAAAGCAAAGGTTTCTGAGTCTGCACCAACTCGTTCACGTGCTGGTTCTTTAACTGAAACTCTTATGAAGCAATTCGGCCAAGTTACTACTGACTCGGTTGAGCTGTCAGAAGAAGACGTTAGTGCACGTCACAGCGGTAAGAAACTTACTGTTGGTGGCTTATTCGAGAGCTGCAACTAATACTCGAACATGATTAGCAGTCGCTATTGAGAGTGGCTGCAAAGTTTACAAATTTAAAAACACCACTGTAGTTGTACTACACAGAAATAATTGTACAACGGTGTGATTGAGACAAATGAGGATAACTACCATGTCTATCAATGAAAATGCAATCGGCGCACGCATCGACAGCGGCGCAAGTCAGTACGCTGAAAAATACGCACCATTCATGGAAGCGTTACAAAGCCAGTCACTACTTTCAAAAGTACGCTCTATCACTTCTAACGACGTTTACGCTCTTGGTAAGCAGTTAGAAAACTTTGAAATCTACAAAGAGCTTTGTGAAGAAGACGGTTCAATCGGCCAATTAGGCAAGATCCCTGACGTTGCATTCGACGTATTAACTGTTGCTTACGGTACTTCTCCGCTTTCTGCTATCGCTTCAATCCAACCGATTGACGAAGAGCAAGGCACTATCTACTACAAAAACGTTGTTGCTGCTTCAACTAAAGGCGGCGTTAACGCAGGTGACGTACTATCAGGTCCTATGGGTGGTGACAACTACGCAGCTGACGGTTACGCTTCTTCTGCTGTTGTTGGCGAAGCTCACGGTGACACTGTTGACGGTACAACTGAGTACTCTTTCGTACTAGTTAACACTCCACTACGCGCTGGTTCAGTTCGCATCGAACTTGCACAGCTTGGTCTAGTTGCTACTGATAACGGCGCTGGCCAGTTAATCGGTTTCGACATCCAAGGTACAGTTGACTACAACACTGGTGCTGTAACTATCACGTTGAAGAACAACCCAGCTGACGGTCACACGATCACAGCTTCTTACCAGTCTGATTACGAGTCTGCGGAAGACATTCCTAAGATCCTAATGAAGTTCACTTCTAAGACTGTTAACGCTCGTCTATGGGCACTGAAAGACACTATCGGTATGCAACAGTCATACGCGCTACGTCGTCGTTTCGGTATGGTTGCAGAAGACGAAGTTGCACAAGACTTAGTTGCTGCTATCAACTCTGAGCAAATGAACGCTGCTACTCGCATGCTTCTAGCTAAAGCTCAAGGTGAGACTACGTTCCAAAAAGCTGCGCCAAGCGGTATCTCTTACGCTGAGCACAAGCAAGGCTTCAAAGACGCTCTTGCACAAGCAGAAGCTGTAATCCTTGGTAACGCTGGTCGTGGTACTATCTCAGCTCTAGTAGCTGGTCGTAACGTTTGTGCCCTAATCGGTACTCTACAAGGCTTCAACAAGCTTTCTGACGGCGCGGCAATCGGTCCACACATCTTCGGTACTTTAGACGGTATCTTAGTAATCCGTGTTCCTAACCAACACGTGATGCACCCAGACGAAGCTGTTGCTCTTTACAAAGGTAAATCTAACTTTGAAAGTGCACTTGTATCAGCCCCATATATGCCTTTAGTTGTTACATCAGCCCTACCGCACGGTTCAAATCCTCTTATGAATCAAAAGGCTGCGGCTGTTTGGGGTGCAATCGACGTACTAGTTCCTAACTTCATCACTAAGATCAAGTTAGTTTAATCTAGTCCTAGATTTGACACTAAAAAGGCGACCTAAGTCGCCTTTTTTGTTGCCTAAAATTTTATTTATATGCTACTCGTAGCTTATTTGCCATACATGCCGTTGGTGGCATTCTGTACACCACTCGTCGCTAAGACCCCCATTAAGCCCTTGAGTATGGTGGCCTACACGCTAAAAATCTACCATCATACATGCCTTTAGTCGTAACAAAAGCACTACCGCACGGTATCATATTTTTATATACATTTAGTTGACATCACTAAAATGTGCACATAGACTGGCTCCATCAAATGCCAGAGACGAATGATATGTGTGACATAAAGCAGAAGTACCTACAGCTTTCAGAACAGATTGTAAAACTTATACCAGCCTACCGTAACCAGCGACCTAGCCAGCGCGCAAAGGCTCCGTGGACAGAGCTAATCAACGCGGGCTTGTCACATATCACTGACATACCTGTAGCCGACTTTTCATCACGCATGAACTCGTTGATTGCTTTTAAACCCAGTGTCGAGGACGACTTAGTAGCCGCAACGTCATTCCTACCCGATGATGCTCAGCTGGTAGAACGCTATTACCTTTTTTACAATGATCTGTCCGCAATACCGAACTGCAAGACCTGCGGTAAGCAGCTCAAGCCTAAGAAGCGCTTCCGCATGACGGACTCTAAAGCGACTAAGGCAGGCTACGGAACATACTGCGACATCAAGTGTGGGTCTTCTGACCCAGAAGTTATACAGCAGCGCCGAGATACAAATATTGAGCGACGCGGTGTCGACGTACCAGCCAAGTCAAAGGAGGTTCGTGATAAGATGCAAGCTACGCTTCAAAAAAACCATGGGGTCACTTCGCCAATCCACTCGGAAGCTATTCGGACTAAACATCGTGCCACAAATAAAGCAAAGTATGGGACAGCATCAACAAGTGCCTTCGCGAGCAAACAGACCTTAGAAAAGGTTAAGGTAACAAACCTTAGAAAGTATGGCTGTGAGAATCCTATGGGCGTGCAAGAATTTGCGCATAAGGCAGGCAATGGTAAGCGTAAACATGCCTACGCACAACTTCATAAAACTGACCGTGTAGGTGATATAAAACCACTTTTTGCAGAAGACGAGTACTTCGGTGTGATGGCTGACCGCGAATCTGGAATGCCACACCGCTACCCTTGGGAATGTCTTGCCTGTGGTACTGAATTTATGGGTGGGTTAGAGAATGATGGGTCTATCAGTGGGAGTAAACCACGATGCCCTAGCTGCTTCCCTAAAGAAGTTAGCCAAGGCGAGCGTGAGATATTAGATGTAGTCAAGATGGCCTGCCCAGACGGGACACATATCGAGCATGGGGATCGGGAGCTACTTAGCGGCCGAGAGCTTGACATCGTGATCCCTAGCTTAAAGCTAGCAATTGAGTACAACGGCATTTATTGGCACAGTGCCTACGCAGGCGGGAAAGATAAAGACTACCATCAGTCAAAGTTAGAAGCTACCAACCAGCAAGGCTATCGACTTATTTATGTGTGGGAAGACGAGCTTTATAACCGCCCTACAGCCATTAAACAGGCAATAATGGAAGCTTGTGGTCATGGCACTGTCATTGATGCTGATGAATGCGAGATTGTGACGGGAGCTGAGTTCGGTGACGACTTAGAGCTATATCACCGCGACGGCACTCTGACTGGTGTAGTTACTAGCTACGTCCTTAAATACCAAGGCCAAGCAGCTGCCGTTCTTCAAGTTGCGCAACGCCCTCGTAGACGGGGTGACGCCGTAGGTAAGGCTGCACTTAGGTACTCTGTAATTAACGGGTACCAAGTTCCCAAAGGGTTTAAGCGTCTACTCTCCGAAGCAGCCGCACGCGTAAGGGGCACTAAATTGTTCACGGTTGAGATAGATCCATCCTTCGATGATCCTACTCCATACGGTGAGGCTGGGTTTGAGTATCAAAAAGAAATTGACTGTCAGGGGTGGTTTCTAATGAAACCATGTAAGTATGGCAACCGTCTACCACGTAAAGAACTCGTAGCGCGAGCTTCATTAATAGATCCAGCATTCAATGCGAATACAACGCTACACGATTCACGCCTTAAAGAAGTGGGTGCCGACCGAGTATGGGGCGTTAAACGCCAAGTGTGGCAGCTAGAAGTTAAGAAATAATCAAAATCGGTTGCATTGCAGCCGATTACAAAGTATTGTACAACGAAGTACAGAGATATAGGATGGTTTTGTTATGAGTACGGAATCAAGAGCAGGTAAATTGTTGGCCAATGTAGACGAGCCAGTTTGCCTAGATTCAATTGAAGTCTACGACATGTCAGAAATGGCAAATTTGTCGCCAAAGCGTACTGGTATAGACGGCGTTGTTATTTATGCAGGTAGAGCCGACGACCGTGGCAAGCACAGCCCCTATCGCATAAAGGTCTCAGTAGGCAAAGCTTGGGGTGCCAGTGATAAAGCTTTCTCAATGGGTATAAAAGGCTCAACGAAGGGTAAGTGGTTCCGTGTTAAGGGTAGCTTTTACAAGGCCGAGTCTGATGTGCCTGCGAAATACCTAAAGGCTGCCCGACTGTTTATTGATCGTAACGAGCAGCTGCTTATTGACTGGGTTGATTATGATGGCTTAGAGGATGACTCTGAACGCTTTGTGCCCCGAGTTAAATCAGTAAAAGATTAATGATTACCGATTATGAGCGATGGATAAAACAGTCATAAAGCGCTCATATACAAACTACGTAAAAAAATTTACTAAAGTAGTTGCACCGCAGCAACTTATAAAGTATTGTACAACGAAACAAAGGGTGCATTAGCTCAGATTGGCTTGATCAACCATGTGGAAGGAGCGTCTACTACGGTAGGAGGTCGCTGGTTCAAATCCAGCATGTGCCCACCCCTTTTTCGATACAAAGACGTTAGATAAGTTCTTTGTACAACGACCTAAGCATTGTGGCTGCAAACCTCATCAGGTAAAGTGTGGCTTCTAATCGAACTAAGATGAGTATTTATATGAGCGGACGAGTGCTGTTGTTTATTGCCGTAGGTGTTGCAGCGTGTGCCTATGGATTACATTATGAGAAAGAGCTTTCAGAGCTGGGTTCAAGTAGCGAAGATTGGAAGCCCGTCTGCGTTCATGATCAGCTAGTGTACCGCGCTAATTACTCACGCAAAGGTATGGCCGTAAATGCCCTGACAGAAGATGGTAAACCAGTTTCTTGCCGTGTAGGCGAGTACATCATGTACAACGATTAAAGCTAAATAGGTAGTAACGATGAGTAACGAACCAATTCAACAAGAAGACCAGCTTATAGAGCTTCTGGGTAAGACAGACTTCACGCGTAAGAAGACACCGACCGCCAAAGTCACTGCGGTAACACCGCCCGTCTTAGACGACGAGGGGAACGAGATTAAGGCAGGTGCCGTCTCATTTACTAATGACGTTGGCTCGGGCTGTGTAATGACAATCAGCCAATTTAAGGATATGTATGTCTAGTATCGACTTAACGTTGCCCTTTAAGATCAAGTTGCCTGAGAAAGAATCGAAGGAGCTTGACCAGTTCTATGACTTTGTCTTTGGCGAGCTGGGCGGTACGTGGGCTGGCCGCGTAGGTCACTACCCGTGGGGTGAAGAGCATCAAATCTCACGCAACCAAGATGGTTATATCTACGTCTATGAGAACAATGGCATACCGCACCTGACGGCGGACTGTAGCCTTGGGTTTTGGAACAGCCCAGTACGAGAGGTACACCTCATTGATGTGCTGCCCTTGGAAGACAGTATCGTCTAGTCATAAAAGTCTGCATTGCAGGCTTTTTTATTGTGAGTTAGACTAAAGCTAGCTACTGAATTGTATAAATTAATAGAGACTAAAGATGACCGACCACGTAAACGGACAATTCTGCCAAACCGAATTGTTAGCCGCCTTAACCGATATTTCAAACATGTGCATTGGCACCCTTACAATGGGCTATAAATTAGACCCAGAGCACATAGGCGAGCTTATCCATAGTGCGACAGGATTAACTAACCCTGAGCTTAATAATCTTGTTAAGTTTCAACTAAAGAAAGATGAGAACCCTTCTATGGCACAAGAACCTAGACACACGGCCTGCCCTAAATGTCTCATAAAGAGTTATAGCCTTGGTGATATGGAAAATGCGTGGTGCGGCCGTTGTGGCGACTATCGTAAGAGCCAGTTACACATCGACTTCTTAAAAACGTTAGTCGATAAGCACGTCGAAGAGCGCGGCGCTGAAAACGTACGTGTTGAGATCCATGTCGTGAACCGCGAAAATAAAAACGTGCTCAGAGTCGCATCACTCTCATTCTTAGAGGTTGATACTGGTCAATGGGAACGTCAGGCTGGTTACTATGCTACAGGGCACTCTGAGGACTTCTCAGACACGTTTGGCCAAGACTACGACGTTAGCTACGTAAAAGGTATCAGCGGCACTCTCGTGTGCTTTTGGCAGAGTAAATACAGAACAATCGGTAAGAATTAGGAGCAGTATTATGCCTTGGCGCTACGTAAAACAACCAAACGGAAAACTTGCACTGTTTGATGAAGAAATTGACGACTTTCGCTATACAGACCTATCTGAATTTGAGGCCGAAGCGCTAGCCACTGGCTACGGCCTGTCAGAGCACGGTGCTAAGCAGAAGGTACAAGCAGGTGTTGAAGACTGGGAGCCTTGGAAGCATCAAATTAAAGGTGATGGCCAGTCACGCTGGCGCGAAGCAATAGAAACCATACGTTTTCGCTTCGGTGACGAAAAAGCCGAGATAATTATATCGGCCTGTAGTGCTGTAGATTAAGAAAGGGAGCCTAGCGCTCCCTTTTCGTTATGCCTGTTTGGCTAATGAAGTTATTGCGCCACTGACGTCAATGGCGGGTATCTTTAAGCTTTGGTAACGCTCGGTTAGCTTCGCTGCCCGCTTATCATTCAGCATCTTGTCAGGCTTACAACCGTGTGGGCATTTCATTTTTTCAGTCGTACCGAATAATCGGCACATAAATGGTCGGTCATCATAAATAGCGCAACCATTCGGCGTCGAGTGCACGCAATCCATGGTACCTAGTTTAGTTGCCGTCAAGCCAGCACTGATACCAGCGTTCTCAGCTTCCACATTAGTGACGGGCACACAGCCGCAGCAATCGTTACAACCCTCTTTGCAATTAAATTCAGGGATGGCCTCATATAGCTCGGCCAGCTTACGGTGGTCTTTCTTTGACATCAGTAGTACAACGCTCTCTTATCGGTTAGATTCACGCCCCTCATGGGGTGTCTTTATTTTGCTCTTTTTGACTAAGGCACTGGTCACACTCACAAGGCTGGATCTCACGCATTTGTTCATGAATATCAGCTAAGTTTGAACCTGTGACAAGGTGCTTGCCTTCGTCATCGTGGTACCAGCCCGTAGCTAGATACACCCAGTAAATTGATCCTACTTCGAACTCGTGCCCTGTCTCAGGGTTAATCTCTTTCGAGCTGTTATCAGGTTCATAGCTAAGGTCATCAACCTTTGGGTTATTCTTTAACGCCAAAAAAGTCTTTGGGGTCATAGTTATTCCATGTCTATCGGTCAAAACGTTGTACAACATGTTAGAGGGACTGTCATTACAATGCAAGAACTATTTTACGTAAACCGTTGCGGCGCAGCTGTGTAGCTTGTACAATCTGGTATGTAACGAGACACTGATAACCTATACAAGGTAATTTCAATGATACTAGATGCAACCTACTCGATTGGGCAACTTTTAACTATGGGTGGTCGATAACATGAGTCTGATAAGAAAGCTTTTTAACTGGCGCGATAACCCAGAAAACATATTCCTACTAGTGTTCCCGCTAGGCATTATAGGTTTTATGAGCTTGGGGACTGTGGCCGTCTTGCAGTGGTACCAAAACAATAACCCATGGTACACCGTAACCTTACTTCTTGGCTTCATTCTGTTCGTTGTAGCAGGTTACCCAGTTCTAAAGCTTATAAAGGCTGCTCACGACCAGAAGGCGCGAATCAATGCTGGCTCTTAAACAACCCTACGGTATATGGGCTGACGAATACGTGAAAGTTAAGATTACGCGACAGGAGGCCATGCCCTCATACGAGGTTACTGAGGACTTACTCGATCTGTTTGGGACTTATCGACCCGCTATACCTAAGATATATAGCTGCCTAAAGTACAGTGGTCAGTACGAATGTAACCTACAGCAAAACTGGTTCAAATCAATCCCGAACATAGTACGCTGGTGCTTTAGCGCCGTTGGGATGACCCTAACTATTGAAGTCGTAAAAAGCGACGAGTTAGAAGGAGCTGACCTAGTCGAGCAGTTTAATGCACCAATCGACCCAAAGGCGATGCGCAGCTTTCTTAATGCTACGTACAATCGTCGGGGTGATGATACGGCCTTTACACTTTGGCTTAAAAAGCAGTTTAGGACTGCTATGGCGGAAGGCCGTCACGCCTTGTAGCACTGCAAACTAAGCGGGTATACTGGCTCGCACAATTGATACTAAGATAAAGTGAACAACCATGTCAGAAATAAGTGCACGACGTGCCATATACCACATAAAGGCCACGTTTGGTTTTAATAAAAATCAAATAGCCAAGATCACGCGCTGTACGCGTATGCTTCTCACTCTTCAAGAAGGTAACAACGTAGTAACCGATGAACTTCGAACTCTATACGAGCAAAGTGTCGCAGCCAAGGCGCGCTACGGAACTGACCTCGCAAAACATCATTCGAATACACTAGTACGGCGTAAAACGATTGCTCAACACTTTGTGAGCAAGACACCCGACATCGAAGCTGTGCTGGCCGAAGCACATGAGAAATCAAAGAATATAAGAACGCGGAAAGTAAAGACCGACCCATTTAGAATGTACTTACGCACTGCCAGCGTAAGAGGCCGTAATCTATGAAACGACATGAAATTGTGCTGAGGGAGAACGGTAGCTATCTAAGGGGTTACTATGATAAACAATGCAACGTTGCGCGCGTACAAAACCTGATTGTTAATTCAAGTCATCGCAGGAAAGGTGTAGGTACGAGGCTATATGAGCAGTTTCTAGGTATTGTCAAAGAGCAGCAGATACCATTAGTTGTGCTAGAGGTGTTTAAGTTTAACAAGGTTGGTAAGAAGTTTTGGGCTGGCAAAGGCTTTAATATAGTCGGTGAGACTATCGACGAATACTACGAGTGCGAGGTGAAGCTATTATGACAACCCGAGTGAATCCAACAATAGTTAAGTTCATGTCGGGCAACGTGCTCGACTTCGAGTTGTTGTACCAAGGAAGAATTAAGAATGATTGGGATCCGTCTGAGCACTACGCGAACTATTACTACGCGGTCATAGTGCCCCTGTTAAAACAGGTAAGAGACCGACATGACCTGCGTTACTTTAGTGACACGTGCTTCAAGAGTAAATACTTCATTCATGCACCGAACCGCATCGCACGCATTTTAGCAGAGAAGCAAGTCGAAGGCAGGCTATTTGGCAAAGAAAAAGAATTGCTAAGATGGCAAAGCGACCTGCAAGAAACGATTAGTTATTTCTTAGCACCTAAACCGTCGTTTGCTGACTACCTTGTTTGGGAGGTTGAGCACTTCATATACCCCGCAAAAATTATGGAAGTTCGAGACATTGAAGTCTAATAAAAAGGCGTCAGAAGACGCCTTTTCTCAAGCCTAGCTATTAAGCTGTAACCTGTCTGCATCTTTCTGGCTGTTACGCAGGTCTACGTCGATTGAAGGTGATGCGACGAAGCGTTCAGTGGTCTTCCCCGCCATATTCTCAAGGATCAGCTCTTCGTAGTTTTCTTTACTTGGGTGGTCATGACTTCTTAAACGCATAACGGCGTTTTCATTAGTACCAGACAGGCCACGAGCCACCAGCGTAATGTTATCGTTAAGGTCGTGAGATATTTCGAAGCTACGGCATGCGTAGACTTTTCGTTCAGAGACGCCATCAGGTAAAGATCGGCGCGTTTTCAATGTGAAATTAACTTGGTTCATAAGGTACTACCTTCTATCTAACTAAATATCTATGTGTCTATTAAAGCTACGGGTACTAGCCGCAACAAAAGCATCATATCACGGTGACTTTTAACGCACCAATGAAACATTGTACAATTGTAACCTAACGAGACTTTTTGAGACCATGATATGACTATTATTCGAGACCTGCTTGAAAGTACAGCAGACCTACCGCTATGTGAACTCTCACGTAAGATTGATGTAAGTAAGCTTGGTAAGGCCGACCTTGAACGTATGGAGCGCATACTAGACCGACTAAGACAGATCGAAAAACGCCGCATAGAAAAGTTCCAAGATAAAAATCCACATTTTGTATTGATGGGAGCCAATCAAGGGTTCCTTAGCGCCGACGAAATCGACATGCAGCGAAAGCTTGCGGCAAAGGTAGATAGCATCAAGCAGAAAGCCCGATTTGGTGACCGAGGGATGACAGCAACCCAAGACCTTGCAGAGTACAATAAGCTTGTTGCTAAGCTAGCAAGACTTCTAAAAGTGCCGCGCAGCTCACTCCGCGAACTAACGATTAATGACCTTCGTTCGAAACTAAAAGCAGCTGAGTTGGAAGAGGCACAGAAATACACGTCAGCGGCCACGTCGATAAACTCAGCGAATACGCCAAAGGTTTACACACTTGTGGCCAATAAGTACGGCTGGCAACGTGGTACGCGCAATCTAGACTTAGGCGGCGGGCGCTTTGATACACTGACACAGGCACTAAAGTCGAACCACGGTGTAACGAACCTAATCTTAGACCCATACAACCGCAGCGACGACCACAATAAAAAAGTAAGGCAGAGCCTTGCACAGCAACGTGTTAATACAATCACTATTAGCAACGTGCTGAACGTTATTAAGGAGTTGGGTAACCGTAAGTACCTGCTCGACTATGCGAAGAAGAACTTGGCCAAAGACGGCAAGGTGTTCATCACTGTTCATGAGGGCGATAAAACGTCGGTTGGTAAGGTTACAGGTGATGACCAGTATCAGCTAAACCGCCCTACTGATGGCTACATGAAAGAGATACAGGCCGTGTTCCCGAAGGTAGAGCGCTTTGGCCAGCTTATTGTCGCCGAGTTGGGGTAAGCCATGATACCTGTTAACCAGACCATCGTAGATAAGGGAAAGGGAACCTGTATGCAGGCTGTGCTTGCGAGCCTGTTTGAGACTGACCTTGATTCGACAATAAATCCAATAGACTTCCAAGAGACGGGCTGGCATATCCCCTTTATGGATTGGGTTGAGTCGAACACTAAGTACCAGTACGGGGGCGTCATCAACGCTCATGATGAAAAGGAACTAACCTACGAGGCGCTACAGAGCCTTTTTGCAGTAAAGGGGCACTTCTACGCTGTGGTTCCTAGCAAGAACTTTGAGGGCGTCACTCATGCGGTTATTATCGATCGCAGTGGTGTCATTGTGCACGACCCTGACCCAAGTAAGAAATGGCTGGGCATAAACCCTGTCGAGACGGGCGAGCTTGAGTACATCTACCTGTTTGAGCCGACGGATGGCTTTGTTTACGACCGCTAATATGAAAGCAGCCTACGGGCTGCTTTTTTGTGATGGGAACCCAATGGTGCAGACCCAAATCATTGTACAATAAAATTAACTAAAACCCTTGCGTCGCAGCGTTTTAGGTGTATAGTTAAGCCTAATTGGAACCCCGAGCTAGATGGTATGGATAATAAAATAAGCTACAGTGCATTAGACGACAGCTTGAAGAAGGCCGCCGAACTAATTCAGCGTTACTTTAACGACGAGACGTTAACAGCATTATCTTTCGAAGAGAAGAAGATGACATTAACGGTAGCTTGTCGTGTCCATGCGGCCGACAGCGACCACCTTGGACGACAGCACCTAGATGCTTTATCGCTGCTTAAAAGTGCGAATATCGAATACCTACTAAACTCAATGGAACCGCAAACAATAATTAAATCAGAGGCCGATAATGAGCATTAAGCCAATCTATAACGAAGAGCTGCTTGCCATGTACTTGCGTGAGACAGGCACAAATACTTTCCCAGACTTTAAGGTAATCGACGTTCGTCAAGAATCAGATGAGGACGCACGAAGCCCAATGGATTTCGAAGTTATTGAGCGCTGTTTGGGCAGCCGCGAAACTGACTCACACTACGTGACAATCCTTGACGTGATTGCATGGTCTGTTTCACGCGCAGTCACAAAGAACGATGTGGCTAGCCTAAAGAACACAATCATCATTGAGTGTGATAGCCCAGAAACCTGCAAAGACGTTGCTAAGCTGATGACCGATGTTGTTGGTTTAAATGTCGCAGCTGAGGCTACTGACGATGGTACAGTGACGCACGATAACTATGGGCTTGGCCTAACGAGCACACCTGTGGGCGTAAACCATACAAAAGTTAAGGGCGGTAACTAAGTGCGCGTGTTGCATCATACCTTACCCGAGGTCTCTGCCCTACTTGGCCAGCTTCAAAAGTGCCAGTTCAAGTTTGTTATTGCGGGAGGTTACCCACGTGACCTCGCGCATGGTTGTACGCCGAAAGACATGGACTTATGCGTTTATGGCTTGGATGCAGACAACATTGAGTTAACTGAGCACCTTATTGCGCATGCACAGGCACGCTTTGACTTCGTTTTAGAGCACGAGGTTAAGCATGACTTGCGTATCTACAGGGCGTTTAGATTTCGCATTAAGAATACCGACCTGCACTTTGATTTGATTATCTATAAGGCCGAGTTCAAAGACCGTGCGACGTTGTTGGGCACAATGGATTACAACCTAAATGCTTATGTGCTCGACCTCAAGACGGGCATGCCCGTATTTGTTGGCCAGAACGAAGGCACTTTAACAGAACAGCGTGTAGGCGGCTGTGCCGACCCTAAACGCAAAATTTACATTGCTGATAAAGCAAAAGCCCTAGGCTGGGAAGTCCCTGCCGCTGTGGCACAACCGCAAGGAGTTTGAGACATGATCGTACCTACCGTGGCGGCTAACCCTGTCATTCTAATGCTTAAAAACGCGATGACAAATAAGTACCACCCGACCTTCTATTGGGAGTGCCCGCCGCCATCAGGCCAGTTAGGGGATGGCCTTCGTTGGAAATCAAAAGGCCACCACACTACGGGGTTTGCCAGTCGTGAGAACGCTGTAGCGTCGGCTATGGCACTTGTCGAGGCTAACCACGCTAAGTTAGAGGTAGGCTCAGTCTATTATGAGCTTGGCCAAGAGAATGATATTGAGTGGTCAGGCGGCAACGTGCCCGCAGATGTAACCGTCTTCGACCTCACAGAACTAACCAAGTATGAACCAGAGGCGGACTGATGGCAGACGCTAAAGAACAAGTTGACCAACTAACGGCCGCAATTAAGAAGACACTTTTATCATTGCGTGCCATCGGCAACTCGATTGACGTTGAGTGCGAGGCTGACCAGCAACTGTTAGAAAAAATTAGTCAGTGCCATGACGAGCTAAAAATTGAGACGCGTAGCACGCTTGGCATAGACACCTAAACATACAAACAATGGAGTAACTGTGATGAAGAAAGAAACTGATACTATTTGCCGCAAGAAAACGGGCGCAGGAAATGAAGAGTGCCGAGGCGTGCTGAGCATTAAGCCGCAATCACGCTTGGAAGATAGCTTAGGCCACCGCTCGTACATGTGTGATAAGTGCGGTGACCAGTTTAAGTTCACTGGCCAGCCCGAGGTTTAGCAGACAGAGGTTAATAGTCGGTTATTCGGTACACTTTAAATTAGGCTCATATTCGTTGTACAATGAAGTTCGTTAATTGAACTAATTGAGACACTGATATGAGCAAATCCCGCGCAGAGTTAATTCTCGAAAAGGCTGGCATCCGCCAGCAAACAATCCTTGACCTACTTCTAGACGCTAAGGCCAATGTGGTGAAGAAGTCTAACCCTAGCTCAAGTGAAGAGCTTACCAAGGCAATCATCGCCTTTGTGTACAAGAAGGCGAAAGAGCTAGAAGGCACCGTGTCTGCATTTTATAACGCATTAGGCGTGCTGCTAACTAAGAACGCACGTAAAGGCATCTACTTGAAGGTAGACCAGCAACCTGATCTAGACACAGTGCAGGCAGCCTAATGAGTCGCGCACAGAATATCCTAGATACTTACAACGCGCTGTACGAGGCGGGTGTCGACCTAGAAGCCATTAAGAAACTAGGCCGCGAGCTGCAACCGTATGATGACAGTAAGTTTGAGAAGTTCCTACAGTGGATTGCTTATTTCCCGAAGGGTGGTCGCGCACCGTCGGGAGGAAAAAAGCTGTTTGATAACATCAAGTTTTTGCATCGTCAGGTTGACTCGTACAGAGAGTACGGGCTTAAATCCGATAACATAGCCAATATGCTCGGGTGGTGGGCAGAAGAAGGCGAAATGGATCGTATCGCCGATGTGTTCTTTGCGAAGAAGACTAAGGCACGCGTTGAAGAAATCAAGCACAAGAACATCACCTTTAAAAACCGATCAGGTATGGGTGAAGCAACGTTCAAGAAGACGGTTAAGCAAGTCGCTAACTTCTTAGACGAGCTTAAAGGCTTCCATGCAAAAACGCTTGAGAAACCGCTTGAGATACACTTTAAGTCTGCGAAAGACATTCGTTCAAAGGCACAGTATAAGTCACTTGATGACGTAATTTGGATTAAGTCGGGTTCGAGAGCTGATACAGAACTCTACGGCCATCTTCTTTACATTGTGCTGCATGAGCTAGGTCATCGCTATGAGCACCAGTTTGGCTTACCTCGTGACTTCTACGAGCGCCAGTTCTATACGACAAAGTATTCACATACTGATGGTATGGGCGGTTCGGAATGTTTTGCGGAAATCTTTGCGCTGAGCCATTGGCCAGATAAGTACGACGAGTACGAAGCGAAGATCACACGCTTTACTGATATGATGAAGGCGCACCGTTAATACGGTTTTGTTGTCATGAAAAAGGGAGCATCGCGCTCCCTTTTTGTTATTCAGCGAGTTCCACGTCACTCTCCCGAATGGCCTTAACGATGGCCACACACGTCGGGCACGTAAGCTTTGCGTCAGCACCAAGATGCTCCAAGGACGTATCGACCTGATTCGGGTGGTCGAGGTCACAGAGCGTCAGCATATCCACGCGGTTCACAAAGTGCGTGTATCTATTGTGCGCATGCTTCACTAACATGGTGTTTGGCCTCTAGCTGCTTTATGACATCAGTACGGTCAGTCTCGATCACACCTTTCCCGTACTTAACAAACATTGTATGGTCGTGGTCACCATCCGTTATGCTAACATCAGCGCCTTTAGGAATATCTATCATTGAGCAGTAACCCATGGCACAGAAGTCAGCCGTTGCTTTGTATTCACCGTTCTTCATAGTGTCCCCTTAACAACCATCGTCTTCGTCAGTGTAAGCCCAGCTCGCAAGGATTTTAAGAGCGCGCTTATCGCCCTCTTTAATGAGCAGCTGAACACCCTTTGCATAGATATGATCGGAGCCTTTGGGGTTCGTTATGAGCTTGTCGTCGGCATTGATATAACCAACTGGGCTGCCTAGGTCATTGTCGATGCAACGCAAAGCCAGCTTGCTCCATGTGCCAACGTAGCGAAGGGGAAAGACTTGTGGCTCATCGCCTTTCGAACTAAACATGTTTTCGATGAAGGCTGCATTTTGTTCGTTAACCATCGCACGTACGGCCATTTCAGGGTAAGCACGGATAGGACGTATAATTGCAGTAGCGCCCATACCTAAGAAGCGTTCTCGGTCACACTCTTTGGTTGTCTCAGCTATGACTTGCCAAGGCTTAGCCTCACTGTGTACAAGCAAGCTAAGCGCGTTAAACGTAACTGAGTTCGACACGTTGTTTACTTCATCGGAGGCCAAGAAATAGAACATTGTGGCGTTCTTTATGACGTCTTTTTCATACAGCGCCTTATCATCACGGTTGTAGTTCAAAAGGACAGCGCCAAGGTCGGCCACCGATTCTGGTAGGCCATCAGGAAAGTTGGTTGAGACTATCACGACATCTTTATGCGCCAGTAGTTCAGTTGCGCGGATTTGTTCTAACAAGTTTTTAAGGAAGACCTCTGCGCCGCGACTTGGGGCACCCATCAGTACGATTGCTTCTTTCATTTTCCAGTTCCAGTTACCTATTCTTTTTTGTTTTGTTCGTTCCGTTGCGTATTCAACGATTAAGCTCACTGTGTGTGCGACGAGCCAGATGCCGACAGAGAACACGAGTACCATTGTGGTCACTTTACCCGCCGTCGTTTGCGGTATAAAACCACCGTAACCAACCGTCGTTACAGAGACCATCGTGAACCAGATTGATTCAAACACGCTCTTTTTCTCGATCAGCATAATAAGCATCGAGTGTATGGACATCATCACACTGAGCTGTAATACCGCATTTCTAAGGGAGTCTTTAATAGACTTTAGACCGACACGGCGCTTATAGCGTCGGCGTTTAAGTATCGCTAGCAGGTTCATACACTCCCCCGCTTAGCTGCCCTCTTCTTAGGGTTTGCTGGATTGCGTATCGTTTTACGGTCTGACCATGCGCCCCAACTATTACAGTTCGAGCAAACGTATGATTGCTGACCGTAGCCATGTCCTTTGCCTGTGATTTCAGCATCACACTTAGGGCAAATAGGTATGCGCGTTCGACGGTCTACAGGAGGATTATCTTTCTGCATCGTTGTATCTCAAGTATCAAAATTCGGCGACAATATAACCGCTGGGTGTCTTTAGGGCAAGTTAAATATCATTGTACAACGGATTATAAGTGGTTGCGCGGCAGGGTTTTATGCAGTACATTAGCCGCTCAAACGAAACACTGATACTAACCGATAAAGGAAGCTAACTGATGCACGTCATATTAGACCCTACATTAGAGCGCTTGGGTGACCAAGAGAAACTTCGACCACTAACAGAATACTTAGCCGAATACGATGCTAATTCACCTGTTGTGTACCACACCTTACGAGGCACCGTAGGTCATGATAACTATTTGGGCTATCTTGCCGAGGCATGGAATAACCACCTAGGCTTCGTCATAAAGCCAGACTACTTGTGGAACATGGTGGCCTCTGAGATTGCGATTGTTGTACGCGATAACCCTGAGCACTTCCGAGACCTGTTTAGTACGTCAGATGAAACAGTAGAAATTACGGTGGTCGGTTGTAAAGCGCATCACTTAATTTACGGCGTATCAGCTGAATTAAAGAAGCTAGTACCGACAGATACATCGGCTTTCATCCCTGAGTTTACAACGACCAGCGATGCAGCCACGTTCGCACACCTTGCTACGTTCCTTGATACGGTATCACCTTACTACAGCTACAGTATGTTGTTATGTGGATTTCCGTCGGTCATGTTCCGTGGTACACCTGATGACTGGTTCTTGTTCCGCAATAAGTTATCGGCACTATCAGACATCTTCAAAGACAAGAGCGCTGTGCTTGTTGAATACCTAGCGAAGGTCGCCGCCGTTGTAGCAAATCTACAAGACATTGCCGATAACCTGCATGCAGGCAAAGAAGCTGATACAGCCTACTTGAGTAACATCATGGCATTAAAGCGTTGTGGCTCGGGTCACCAAGTAGAGGTTGAGGGTTGGATCCGTGATTTTTATGTACACCAGCCCCGCCCAGCTTACGTCGGTAACTTTAGTCGTCACATTGCTGTCGTTAACTACAAAGACCTAAGCGTCAGTAAGAACTATCGCATATTCTCAGGCTTACTAAGCTCAGAGGTTAACGGTGACATCTTGTGGCCTACCTTTAGCTTTATTCAAACAGAAGCAGAGGACGATGCGTAATGTCAAAGTCTAATAAGAACGATACCTTTGTCGACCCACGTACTATCGAGTTTGCGAGTAGTGGCGACCGTCATAGCGCAATGTACGAACTAGCTGATCGTAATCCAATGAAAGGGCGCAAAGGGGGTGATTGTAACATTACCCAATGCCAGAAGAACGGCGCGTCTAGCTGGAACAGAGGCTCACTCGCGTGGTACTGTGAAAGCTGTGGTAATGAGCTGAATAAATACAACCCGCACTCAATGGATGACGGCCAGCCTATGGTCGACGTTGAGCCAGACTTCTACCATGCCTACGACCCTGACGGTAAGTGGATTAAAGGCGAGCCGTCACAGCTTACTAAGCGTATGACGGATGATTTTGCGGGCGAGTTCGAGCGTAAGCCGTTTGTTCACCAAGGCCGTAAGATTGGGCGTAACGAACCCTGCACATGCCGCTCAGGTAAGAAGTACAAAAAGTGCTGCGGTGCCTAGGTTGGTCTCACTGAGTTAAGTGTTGTACAATGGGTTCTTTACTTTTGTACAACACTCTAATTGGGACACTGTGACATGACTACTGAGAATTTATTAAGCCTTGAAGAAGGTACTAAGCAAAGCAGCCACTTAAAAGCAAAAGACCTTGCCCGCCGTGGTAAGTGGAAAGAAGCGTGGAAAGCTGCGCAAGAGCCAGATTCAATGGGTACCCTAAACCCTGACGTTACGGAAAAAACGTGGCGTGAGTGGATGGAAAACATTCTTAAAAATGAATCAATGCTGTCACGCGCTGACAAGATCCTACTACGCGTAGAAGAAAGCGAAGCGCTGCAAGATGACCCAATCAGTGAAGCAACTGCCCGCTCACAAATCGACACAGTTGTAGAAGACATTCTTTACAACCTTGAACGCCGTGAAAACGGTAAGAATATGGATCCTAAACTATTAACGACGAAAGTTATCAATGCCCTTAAATTTAAGCGCAACGATAAAAAGAAAGCGAGCGTTAAGAAGGTTTACCAAGACAAAATTGACCAGCTAGTTGCTGATATGGAAGACGGTAAGTACTTAGCGATTAAGTAACCGTACTCCAAACAATAGCAGCTCTAGCTAAGCACAGGGGCTGCTCATGGGTATAAAATCAACACAATACGTCACACGTCAGGATGCGATAACACGTATACTGGAAATTGATGCACTGTTAAGCCAGAAGCGCTACAGAGACCTTGATAACGCAACAGGCGAGCATGACTATAGCGTCGAGAACTTTGTTAACGAGACGGCACCATTAGGCATCACGCTGGGTGAGATCGAGAACTGGTCAGATACGATGATAGAGGACAAATTGGACGAGCCGTTTTATCGGTGGTCGATGTTCGATAACTACTATATTCGTGAAGACGACGACGCGTACTAAAAATAGAAAAGGGAAGTCACAGCGCTTCCCTTTTCTATTAGGTGATTAGTCAAACTTGCAAGGAATGCCAAGCTCTTCAATTAAGGCGGCAATACCCTCGTTACGGCCAACAAATGCGTCAAAACTTGCAGTGGCGTCACCATGGTCAGGGTCATGGCATGCAACATCGACAACAAAGGTCTCGTCTGCTTTGAGTACAACCGTTAAGCGATTGTCATGATTGTTCTTGAGCCATTCCCAGCGTGCAGTATCGCTTTCAAGCGCCTTAAAGGTCACAAGCGGGTAAAGCGCCACGTCAACAGGTGTAAAGCGCCCGTCTTCCATGTGGTCAATACGACGGTGCCAGATTGTATTTGATTCAAGGCACTGATAGCCGTAGAAAGGTAAGGCACAGTCTTCTAAAAGCTTGTTTTCGTTGGGTAGCTCAACAATGCTATAACGGCCGCCGTTGCGGTGTTCGAGCACTTGCCCAAGGGTATATTTAGGTGTCATCTATAGTCACTCATGTTGTATCGCACCATTGACATTAAGTCGGCGCATCGAAGTTCAATTGCGAGCGATGGTAACACACTACCATGCAGGGAAAAAGTCAAAGATTGGGTGTTGACATTGTACACGATTTTAGCGAGTCTGATTATGCCCCGAGTGACGTGCGGGTACCGAATGAAGAATGAGACAAGGTTTAGCAATGGATTTACAACTTATCTATAGTGGATTAGAAATAGCAGTTAAAATAGGCGCAGTGAGTTATACAACGGTTAGCTTGACATGGTGTGCCCTGCTCATGTTTGTGATAAACAGCATGGGACGACCTATGCGCTTACGTGATGAGTCAAGCACCACAGTAACATTAGGCGTGGCCTTCCATGCAGTCTGTTGGCCGTATTCAATGAAGACCGTTTACGACCGACACAAGCGTCGTCAAGAAAACCTAGCCCGCAGCAAAAGTTAGTGAATTTACTTAACATTTCAAAGAAGTCGGTCTAGTATGGAAACTCAACGATGGCTCGTTATTTAGCGAGCACTAACTGAGACAGAGAGACTAACCGATGCACAACGTTTTATTTATGGGTGGCATTGTTGATGGGCGGATCCAAGTCGTACCGCAATTGGCAGAGACACTAATTTTAGAAAGCAACACAGATGGCGCAGGCTATATCTATCACAAGAAAGGGGAGCTAGGTGCTTTCACGATCTACCAGAGCGCCGACGCTAAGAATAACTATGCAGACAGCCTGATCGATGCCTACGTAAGTTCACGTGCCAAGCCTATCGTACCTGTAAAGTCGCCTACCTGCATGCTTCACAACGAGGTCGTCAGCATTCTTAGCGAGCACGCGCAGCTAAAGCCACACCTAATCGTAGGGACGACAAACTTCACTCAATTAGGGATGGACTCTCTTGATAGAATCGAAGCACTTTTCCATCTAGAAGAGCATTTTAATATCGAAATCACTAAACAGGCAGCTGAGCAGGCCGAAACAGTCTACGACATCGTCAAAATAATCCGAGAGCTGAGGTAAACTATGGGGTACATGGAATCGAAGATGCAGGAGTATATGGAAGCGGGTGAAGCGTTGTATAACGCAATTGAGGAAGCAGCCTACCGTGCGTTAATGCGCCGTCTAGGCGTTGCCCACGTAACCATCACCCATGGCCTTTCCTCGTACGGCATCAACCAGCAAGACACGCAAGCTATCGTTGATGAGGTGTCCGCTGAGTTTGGTCTAAACCTTCACCCTGTGGTGTTAAAGGAAGAGTGCTTGGCCAGCTTTACAGAGCTGATGGACTTCTTCTCCAACGGCAAAGAATAGCGCATAAAAGATTGCACCGCAGTCTAATACAACGTATAGTATCGTTGTACAATAAACGAGACTGAGGTGCGTTATGAGCACAAGCCCGAACGAAATAACTATCGACAGTGTGGCCTACCCGCTAGTCAGTGGCGCAGGTAAACACTATGCAACAACTTTCCCGACGATTCACATTGACGGTATGCCCATCATATCGGTTGAGCATACATACGGCACCGCCGAGAAAGAAGCCATTGTCCGCGCGACAGCCGCCGTGCGCTCATACCTAAAGTCGGGTAAGCGCTACTCGATCATCCCCGACCTTACATTCGACGACCAAGTACAGGAGCTAGACCTTGGTACGCTTGACCTTAGCGAGTGCGCTGTTGAACTCTATGGCAGCCGCAGCACAAGTCATCTTGTCGTCAGCCGTGAGCGAGAGGGGAAACCTTATCTATGCTTCTGCATTTGGGATAGAACACTACAATGTCAGGTGCTTGATAATTTGACGCAAGATCAACTCAGACGCTATGGCGGAATACTTGAAGACTACCGCGCACGGTTTACCCTGCCAGTAGGTGACGTCTGATGAAAGAGGCCATCTTTGTACTACGTGATACCCGCAGCAATACGGGCACTAACGCCATGTTCTGGAAAAAAGGCGGCTGCTACACAAGTAACCTGCTTGAGGCCGAGCACTTTACGCACGAGCGTGCTCAACGTCAGCACAGCTGCCGTGAAACAGACGTCCCCTTACCTCTTGATGCGTTAATGGAATCGAGTCGCGAGCGTATAGATATGCAGTGCGCCCCTGAACAGAGCCTTGCGGGCGATAGGTTCCTAATTCGCACAGGTAACGACTACGATGGAAACGACCTGCAATTCTTGTCTAATGTCGGCCGTACCTACGATTTTAACTTAGCGCAGGTGTTTACACGTGACGAAGCTATCGAGCGTTGTACAACCAATGAGTACTATACGAGCTATCGCTATGATGACCTGCTCCCGTTAGTACGTCGTACTGTGTCAGTTCTGCCTGCTAGGCAAGACGAGCTATTTAAGGCTCATGGCTTCATTCTTAAAAAGCCCGACCCACTACCGCCGAAACAAAAATTCAATTGCATCGCGTGTGGTAAATTCATCAGAGAAAGCGATTACTACTCATCATGCTCGCACTGTGGCGCGCCAAACTACTAAGCCCAGCAAGTTCGCTAAAGTTCTTACATATCAATCACAAGGCGTGGGCAAACGCACGCCATTGTACAACCCTGTACGCTAATCATACTGATTAAAAATTAATTACGAAAATTACTGCAACAGAGACATTTTGCGCTTTACAACTACGCGTTTTTGCGTGTACAGTGTGCATCGCTTCCTCAATGAGAAGCATTGATCGATACATAGATATTAAAAACTAAGGAACATCATTATGTCTGAGAATAATGTGTTGTCCGTAAAAGAAGTTGCTGAGCTACTTGAAACAATCGGTAGTGACGTTGTCATCCATGGCAGTGTAATTTCATTCAACTTACCTCAATACGGTGACTTATCAGTTATTGCCACTGTTGGCGATAAGCAGATCACAGCTGAGATTGTGATTTGTCCAACGGCAAACGTAGCCGACGTGAATGCAGCTAACGATGCGTTCATGCGCTTACAGAAGCCACTCCCTTTAAGCTCAATCGCAATTGAAACCATCAATGGTGAAGACAACTACGTTGTATTCGGTGCGCTTTCGTCAACATCAAAGCTGTCGAACGTAGCACTAGAAGTCAACTTACTTGCTGTTAATGCGCTCAATGTAGCTGAGCTTATCCAAGACGAACTTTCCGCATAAGAGGTAGGATTGATATGTCATTACTTAAAAAACTTTTCACACTTGGCCGTAAAGCTAAACACGATTTAGAAGACGCGTTAGACCAAGAAACGATTATTGCGCAAACAGAGCAAGCACTACGCGATGACCGTGCAGCACTTGCTAAGACAGATGGCACTCGTATCGAGTTCGGTGCTAAACGTCGCGAAGCAGAGCGCAAAGTAGCTGAGTTCACTGAGTCAGCTGCAAAGTTCAAAGCACGCGCAATCCAAGCACGTGATTCAGGTAACGAAGAGCTTGCAATGAAAGCACTGGGCGAAATGCAAAAAGCACAGACGCAGCTTGAAGCACAGCAAAAAATCTTCGATTCTGTATCTGAGTCTATCGCTACGCTAGACCGCGACTACGACAATCTAACTGCGCAAATCGAAGCGCGTGGCATTGAGCTTGAAGAGCTTAAAGCACAAGACGCAATCCTTGATGTACGCGAGAGCCTAGCGTCAGCTTCTCACGCTGTACACAACAACACGTCTAATGCAGCTTCAAGTCTAAGTCGTGCTAAAGAGATCCAGCAGAAGCGCCAAGACAAGCTTGATGCGTCTAAAGAGCTAGACTCAGCACGTGACCTTGACGCGCAATTCGCAGAGCTTGACCGCACTGGTGGTAAGAGCCAAAAAGACTTACTAGCTGAGCTATCGTAATGTGGAAAAAGATCCTACTTTGGCTTGGGATCAAGAAGGACGCCGCCATGGCGTCCTTTGATGATAAACCACAGCCGCGAAATGAAGTCCCAGCGCCTCTCTTTGGCTTGGCATTGGGCAAGCAGGTTGACGTTAATACAACGGACATCCTGTGGCTTAAAGATGAGCTGAACATTGATAACTGCCCTGAGCACCTATCAATCCAAGCTGTATCAAAAGCTGAACTAGGCTTCGGTCGTGTAATGGAACGCTTCTACGCAAGTGCAGACGTTCTTATTCAAGTTATTTATACGGGCAATCCTCACGTTGATAACGTGGAAGAGCTTACATTGTTCTCATACGATGCGTCACATCCTTGTCACAGCGAAGCTGCGATTGAAGAAGCGACGTTAAAGATGCGTGCAACGACGTATGAATACGGCGGCCAAGTTTACAATCGTGTATTTGAAGATGACCACAACGGATTGGCTACCTTAGCCGAAGTTGACGAGGACATTGATAATTCCGAGGGTAAAAACTACAACGTGTACAACCACATGATGCTATTTAGCCGTGAGTTGTCTGATGGTACCCACGAGCTGCTATTAACAGCGCTTGAAGACCATGGCAGCAATGAAGTGCTATTCAGTATCGCATTGGGCAAACACGTTAATTCAACCGACCTGCGCGTGTCAAAACTGGCCGAGCAGCTTTAAATCACAACCATTAAAAACTAATTGAGACTAAGATAATGGAATTAATTCAAAAGAGCCTAGCGGGCTTACCACACTTCGCACTTTACTTCTCTGTGGCAATTGCCATGATCGTTGTATTCTCGTTCGTATACTCACGCGTAACGCCATACTGCGAGTGGACAGAGATCAAGAAAAACCATAACACAGCAGCATCAATCGCGTACGTAGGTGCTATCGCAGGTTTCACCATTCCACTTATGTCAGCTATGAACAACTCAGTTGCTTTAGCAGACTTCGTAGTTTGGGGTATCGTAGCCTGTCTTGTACAACTTGCAGTGTTCACAGCGATCCGCTTACCTCTGCCAGACCTAGTACAACGCATCAAGAACCAAGAAGTACAAGCGGGTATCTTCCTTGGTGGTATCTCAGTAATCATTGGTTTGATCAACGCATCAAGCATGAACGGGTAAGGGGGTAGAACGCTATGAAACGTTCTCTACAGCTAACACTTGCCCTAATGGGTACCTCAGCACTAGCTGGCTGCGGATCACAAGAAGAGGTTCTAACCTTCAAATCGTTAGAACAGTGTAAGGCGTCTGATAAAGTCGCTGATTCAACGTGTGAGGCCGCATATAAGAAGGCTGAACAAGAAGCGCTTAAAGAAGTGAAGTACACAAACAAAGCAGCCTGCGAAACCGACTTCGGTGTTGGCCAGTGCCAATCTGGCTCAGGTAGCAGCAGTAACAGCTTTGTGCCATTCATGGCAGGCTTCATGGTAGCAAACATGCTTGACAGCGACGGTCGTCGTTCGTCGTCATACACCTACCGTCCTCTTTACACAACGAAGAAAGACCGCTACACGTTCATCACGGGTGCAGGTTCTTCAATCGGTAAAGTTCACAACGTAGGCCGCCCAGTGACAATGAGCCGTTCGACAGTGCGCGCAAGTGCACCATCAACAGCGTCATCAAAGGCGGTTACATTATCACGCGGTGGCTTCTCAGCACGCGGTGGCTTCGGGGGCTAATTAGACATGATACGCAGAGATTCAACCGTACGACCACATTTAGACGAATTGGCTAAAAAGCTGGGCTTTAACTTCCATACAATTGATGGTGAAGTCTATTGGGATGAGAGCCGCTACTACCAGTTCACGTTAAAGCAGATCGAAGAACACCTCGAAGCTGCTACGAACGAGATCAATCAAATGTTCCTTAAACTGGTTGATGAAGTGGTACAGAGCGACGAGCTACTTGATAAGCTTGAAGTTCCACACAATCTACGTACGTGGGTTAAACGCAGCTGGAAAAAGCAAGACAAGACGCTATATGGTCGTATGGACTTTGCGTATGATGGCAAAAACCCGCCTAAGCTACTTGAAATGAATGGTCAGACACCAACCTCTATCTACGAAGCGGCCTACTTCCAGTGGGTCTGGCTTCAAGAGCAGGTGGACGCGGGCAAATTGCCTGCGTCAACTGACCAATTCAATAGCATCCAAGAGAAGTTGATTGACCGTTTCTATGCCATCTATGAAGACATGGAAGACAAAGAGACCGTCATGTACTTTGCAAGCTGTAAAGGCTCATCAGAAGATAAGGCCACCGTTGACTACTTACGTGATTGTGCCCACCAAGCGGGGCTACAGACAGCGTTTATCTACGTTGACGATATTGGCCTAGCCTTCGAGCCTGAGACATGCTTCACGGACTTAGAGCACAACATTATCCGTAACCTTTTCATGCTGTACCCATGGGAACACGCATTCGAAGATACTTACGGTAAATACCTGAGCCTCGTAGACATGCACTTCTTCGAGCCGCCATGGAAAGTGCTATTAAACAAAGGGATCCTACCGTTGTTGTGGGAGCGTTACCCGAACCACCCTAACCTTCTGCCAGCGTACTTCGTGGGCGAAGAGAAAGAGGATTTAGGTGACCACTTTGTGACTAAGCCTGTACACAGCCGTGAGGGCGCAAATATCACGATCTTGGACTCAGGCGAGGTTGTCGAAGCCGTTGAGGGTGACTACGGTAACCACACTATGGTTGCTCAAAAGTTCTACTCATTGCCTAAATTCGGTGACGACTACACCCTAATCGGTTCGTGGGTCATTGGCGATAAAGCCTGTGGCCTTACTATCCGTGAAGATGATACCGCTGTGACAAAAGATACGTCACGCTTTGTGCCACACGTGATCATAGGGTAGCTCGCGATGAAGAAGCTGTATAAGAACTGGTTTGTACACAATGTACTTGCGCATCCACTCATGTATTTTGTTGGACTTGTGAGTAAGCGCGCCGCGCGTATTGTGCACGACTCAACACTTCCACCAGCAGACAACGCGTAACATTCCCAATGAAGAACGGTGACGAGTACTACGAAGAATCCACAAAGGGCTTTAGCAATAAAGCCCACTACAAGCTGGCGACCCTGATGAAACATGGCTATGTGATGCAGCCATCGGCTCCATCAGCCGCCCGTGTTGTAAACGGCGCTGACGACTTGCTAGTACTCCCAAACGGCGACGTGTTTAAAAAGGTTATTTACTGAGGCACCCACATGGTACTTGAATTACTCCAATACGTAACAAGTGGTTTTGGCGTGTTTATCGGCTGCACCTTCTTTTCTGTCGCGGTGATTCTATCAATAGGCTGGGCAATTAATGCCCTGCTTATTGGTATTCGCGGCGTAAAAGCTGAAATGCCGTTAAACCTAAACTAGGACAACGAGATTACAATGTTTGGATTTTTAAAGAAAAACCCAAAAGTAGTGGTTGCAATTATTTTAGGGCTGATTGCCCTGTACTTCTTGCTCCCGATCATCAGTGGTATTTTTAAAGCGGTTGTATTGGTCATCGTAGTGGCCATTGCAGTCGCAATCTACAAAGTTAAGCGCAAGGTCGATACCATCAAAAAGACCTGACGCTCATCCGAGTACAGTCAGCCCTGCTACCAGTAATGGTGCGGGGCTTTTTCGGTAAATGAGACCGAGAAACGAGGCAGTACTATGAAATTAATGGTTAACCACGTCGATGATGATAACGTCGAAATCTTGTACAACAACAAACCTATCACTACGGCGTACCGTGAAGTAGACGGCACCTTCCACCTATCCTTTCAGGAATCCGTAGGCGGCTGGCCATCGTGGATCCTGTATGAAATGGCCTTTATTCTAGATGAGCTAAACAAGGCAACTGAGTTAGAAACCCGTCAAGCAAACTCTATGGGCGGGTTAAAAGCGTTCTACCGTAGTGGTGAGCTTCATATTGATAGTAACCACCTAAGCTACACGGGTCTGCACGGCGTGTACAAGTCGACGGCTAGCAACCCAGCAGGTGACGGCCAAGCACTACAGGTTAATGACCCAGAGAAAGAGTCAGAAATACGTGCGATTTGCCAGCGTATTGCAGATAACTTCTATTTACTTGAAGACCTGACGGAACAAGCGAACCATGAAGCTAACTGAGAAAGTCTTTCGACACATAAAGCGCAACTATAAGCCCATCGACCCAGAGTCATTCAGTCATAGTCAGTTTGCTTTCAATAATCAGTTATGCTTTGACAATGCGGTGCAGGCTTACAGAGCTGGCCGTGCGAACAAGGTATGGCTCGTTTGGGCAGGTACCCATAATGGGATGATCCACTTTATCAATAGCAATGATGGTGTCTTTTTCGATGAGACGTGGGTTGATACTGAGCGCCCTGCTCCCTACTACATCATACGTGAAGTAATGCCGTGGGAACTTGATAGCATCAAAGACCTGTTTGTGAGCGTACGCTATGACCTAGTGAATACTTGCGGTAACTGGTTGGATATGTGGCGCTACAAACGAAACCCTAATAGCACGATTTAAGGTATTTTATGGCAGCCGAAACGAACAAGCGTACGACACAGCTGGCCGACCACGAGGTAGCGGCGCTGGTGAATGAGCTTCGCGACGAAGTAAAACGAATTTGTCCCAATGCACCACAGATGCTGAGAGAAGTGATCAGCAAAGTGGTAACGAAACACGTGAAGAAGAAATAATGACTGATACTAAAGATAATTACGAAGTAGACATGGCGAGCTACATCATGGCCAAGGCACTAGCCCTAGCCGAGTGCACAGACAAAGAACTTGAAGCATTTCTTTTGCTGGGCTTTGGCGCAGAGCCACATGCAGAGGCTGCGAACCATGAGAGTCTGATGGCGCAGTTATGCAGTCACATGGAAGACCTGCTAGAGGAAGAGCTTGACTCATTCGATAGACTGGTTGCCGCTTACTTTGACCGTAAGTTAGAAGACGGCCGAGGCAAGGTAATTAAAACCTCGGTGAATGGCGAAGACGAACTAGCCGCATTCTTAAACAAGGGGAAAACAGACAATGACTAGACGATACATAGCTTACGGCAATTACACCCACGAAAAGGCGCTAAACGAGCTTAGTGACTTATTAACTAACCGTCTGCCAAACGATGCTATCGAAGAGGTGTGCCAGCGCTTACATCTTACGGCAACTGACGACCGCGAGGCTAACATACACAGCATTATCAACGAGCTTGACGATGCGATGCTTGATGCTGTGATTAGTGTGCTCGACCATGTCAACAACACGTACGTGATTGACCTAATGCTAGATGAGAAGCCTGTTAAGAAGTCCAAAGGACTTTTCAGCAAGAAGAAAGCGTAATGCAGAAGGTAATGAACTGGGAGCAGCTAGCGCAGCTCCCCGACTCGGCAACGCATACGATAGAGGTTGATCGATTCAGTGGCTGGGTCGTTAACAAAGTGACAGGTGAGAAGCAGCACTATCTTTCGACACATACGTTCTATGAAAATGAGCGAGCGCATCGTACACAGCTTCTGCGCTCATGCGGTTTCGATATAGAAATCTGTGCACCAGACCCAGAAAAGGTTGTACAACGCCCTAGTCCTACGCTATTATGATTACTCGAACAGATTTTTTATTTAGTGTTAGAGTAACTTAGCAAATGACTTTTAATCATCAGCATAAACAACCCAATAATCAACCGTAGTTGACAGGTGTCATCGAGACCTGTCACTGGCGGGTCTTGGTGTGTTTACGCGATAGAAGTTAGAGTTAATCTGATTTGCATAAAGCCCCAAGGTTTTCCGCCTCGGGGCTTTTGTCGTTTCAGGACTTTGCTAAGTAAAAAGTAAAGCGGGTTCGCTCGGCCTGAGATAATGTAAGTAACTGTTTTAATTGAAGTTTTTTATAAAAAAGTGTTGACGAAGAAAAATCAGTATGTAATTATTTAAAACATGGAAGGGGCGTAGCCAAGTGGTAAGGCACTGGATTTTGATTCCAGCATTCGCAAGTTCGAGTCTTGCCGCCCCTACCAATTTAAAATCGGTGTTTAGCGCAGTTTGGTAGCGCACTTCGTTTGGGGCGAAGGGGTCGTAGGTTCAAATCCTACAACACCGACCAATTTAGGATCCTTAGCTCAGTTGGTAGAGCAGTTCGCTGTTAACGATCAGGCCACTGGTTCAAGTCCAGTAGGATCCGCCACTTTCTTTGGTATGGTGGCTCTAGCTCAGTTGGTAGAGCTACGCGTTGTGATCGCGTCGGTCACGGGTTCGAGTCCCGTGAGCCACCCCAAACTTATTTAGGATCCTTAGCTCAGTTGGTAGAGCAATGGACTGTTAATCCAGAGGTCACTGGTTCAAGCCCAGTAGGATCCGCCACTTTGTGGACTAGTAGCTCAGTGTGAGAGCCGCCCTCGGTTGAAGGGTCGGGACGCGAGGTTCAAATCCTCGCCTAGTCCAACCTCTTTTTATGTCGGCCGCTAGCTCAGTCAGGTTAGAGCAGTTGGCTTTTAACCAATTGGTCGAAGGTTCAAATCCTTCGCGGCCGACCACTTTCTCTTTATTCTCTCGACATTTAGCGATAGTATCGCTTATACTCCGTTGCGTAGTCGCCAGCAAAAAAGTTAATTGCGATAGAGGCGCTGGTTAAGGGTTCGAGTCCCAGAGGGGTACCGCATGGTTGCGGCCTGTCTAGTCGCACGACTGCGCAACAATACGAATGAATCAAGTACAAGGAGAATCTTATAAAACTTGAAGTAATCGACCTTCACTGGGCAAAAAGGCGCAAAGCTGACCCAATGAGGCGCGTTAAGCACGTAGAGCTTGAAGGCTTCACAAAAGAAGCTTATACGATGTGCAAAATGCACGTCACCTTCGAAGACGGCCTGTCATGTACTCTGCATGGCCAAGTAAGCCAAAACCCGATCCGAGGTTATTTCACAGTAAACGGGATCGACGCCAACGGAAATCAAGCAGCAGTCAAAATCATCGACTGACCGTTGTACAACCTTTATAAAATCTAATCTTTTTCCAAACTGCCCTACCACGCAGCACTTTTTGTTGTTACCATACTGCTCGTGATTTAAACGCATCACATTAATTTAACCAAATCGAGACATAGACATGAAAAGACTACTAGCATTAGTCGGTCTAGCTGCGGCCTTAGTACTGACAGGTTGTGGAAAGAGCGAAGAGCAACTACAACGCGAACATGAAATCAAACTAGCCAAAATCCAATCTGGCCAAGACCTTGCTGAAAAGGAAATGGCACACGAGCAAAAGCTTGCTTATTATAGCCAGCCTCGACCTGTTGCCCCTATCGCGGCAGGTAACTACGTGGACTACCGTGGTAACCTACAGTACGGTTACTGGGACACCTTCGGTAACTGGCGCTGGCATAACGAAGACAGTGTACAAGCTGCTCAAACACGTTCGTACCTTGATTATCAAGTGGCCACAGGTGTCATTGCTGCCTCAGCGCTTGCAGTAGCCCTGTCACGCGACGATTGGGATCGTAAGCACCGTGGTGGATGGAAAAAAGACGTTATTGTCGTAGAGCATGCTACAGGCCGCGACGGTCGTACCCTTTCACAATCAGAGTACGAGTCACGCGCAAAGGCTGCTAAAGCTGAACGCGATATGTGGAAAGCAAAGAAGAAGCAATACGAAGCCGAGGCGAAGCTGGCCAAAGCCCAAGGTAAAACAGGTTTAACAACCGATAAAAAAGGGAAGACGATCACACAATCAGAAGCTGATCGCCGTGCAGCCCAAAGCGCCAAAGACAAAGCAGCCCACGCTAAAAAGGTTTCTGAACAAAAAGAACTACAACGCCGTAAAGAGCAAAGTGCCCGTGATAAAGCTGCCCATGCCAAGAAAGTCGCTGAGCAGAAAGCCCAGAAAGAAAAAGAGGCCAAAGCACAGCAAAGTAAGGGGCTAACACTTAGCCGTGATAACGCACGCCGCACCGCGTACGGTAACGCGCCAAAAGATAAGTCATACTCAGGCCAGAAACAATCTTCTAAACACACTAGCTACAATAATCAAAACAAGCAGAAAGCTAATAACAACCGCAGCAGTGGCTACAACTCAAATAAGAGCAGCTACGGCAGCAGTAGCCGAAGCAGCAGTTATGGTAGCTCAAGTAAAACTAAAAGCAGCTATGGTAGCAGTAGCCGAAGCAGCAGCTACGGTAGCTCAAGTAAAACTAAAAGCAGCTCAAGTAGCCGTACTAAAAAGTACTAGGCGTCAGCGCCAAGACAGCAAAAAGCCCGCTCATGTTGCATGACAGCGGGCTTTTCTTTGTAACCTATGTAAGCTCCATACAGTACCCAAAGAACTGCGGTTGGTTGAAACAGGTTACTCGGTATCTCGTTCTATTGTGGTTACAATTCGGTGGTGGGTACCAGCAGGCTATGAGTGCCTGTAGACTTTTGTACAAGACAGCAAGACCTATCATCACTAACCAAAGTAGTGACGCAGATAGGATATTGTGCAGTACTTCTAGCCCCAACATGGCATCCTAAAACAAACATCGTTGTACAATAAATCTGTTTTACCGCATTAGGGCGAGTATGTCTAGTCCTGATTAGCAAAGTATGAACGGATGTCGTCAGCTTCCATTTCACTTCCAATGGCCATCCACTGCGTCAGCTGCATGACTGGACGCTGCCTTGTTGCGCCTTCATCGGTAGAGATTGTGTGCATCGTAGAACTGTTTTCGCAGTTCTTAGGGTCATCAAACGTGAAAAAGATGCGACACGCTAACGGGCGGTGTTCATGAACAGTGCAGCTTGCGGTCTTATCATCGTGAAAGGGGCAATACTCAATGAACGGGTCATCAGTTGCGACCTTACGTCGAGGCTCTTCGTTAATCTTACGACCCGTCTTACGACTGATGTACTCAGCTTCCATACGACTGATTGGCACTGCCACACGGCAGCAGTGAGAGCACCCCTTCTGGCACACAGAGTATTGAGCGGTCTTTGTGTTAAGCATATCAACGACACGGTATGATTGCTTCATGATCTTCATGAAGTTTCGCGGTATGTTCGTGCTGTACATATTTGCAATCTTATCCATAAGCTCCGCAACCTTTGGGTAGTCTTTCTCGTCACCACCGATAAAACCGCCGTATTCAGCGTCTAATCGCGCAGCTTCTTCAATTGTACGAACAGGTATTCTGTCCGCCTCGTTAACTTTATACATTACGTCTTCTTTTCGTGTAATCACCTGTGGTGCAGTGTATTAGGCTTTGTACAACGATGTCAAGCTGGTAATTACGGCGGTTACGCCTCTGCACCATTGCATAAAGCCGTGTACAGGGGTCGCAGTTCCGTGTAATATTCACCTTGAAATTGGCTGCGCGCCAAGTAATTGAGACAAAGATAAAAAAATTATAGGAGCTTCTAGTGAGCAGACGTTTACCTAAGTCTACGACAGACGAGACGGTTAAGGATTGTTGGCAGACACCCCACCAACTTTTCAATGCACTTAATAAGATTTTCAATTTCAGCTTAGATGCTGCCGCATCAGATGACCACCACCTGTGTGATAACTACTTCACAGCAGAAGACAGTGCACTAACGCAGTCATGGTCAGAGCGCCTAAAAGCAATCGGTGCCAGTTCTCGAAACGTCTGGTGTAACCCACCGTTCTCAAATATGGATGGCTTTATCAGTCAGGCCATCGCAGAAACGAAAGACGACGTCGGCACGGTACTCATCGCGAACTGGGATCACTCTAGCCACTGGTGCACCCAAGCAATAGAAGCCGCGAGCGAAATCTGGCTACTGACTGGGTACCATAACGAGAAAGGCCAATGGCGCTCAGGCCGTGTACGCTTCGTACATCCAACGACGGGTGAAGTAGCACGCGACCAACCAAAGGCACAGGCTCTATTCATCTTCCGTAATGGTAAAATCCCTAATTCAATCGCCAAAATTATCCCTGTGCCATTAAACACGGTATGGCTGGAAGACCCAGAAATTGAAGAGGCCGCATAGTCATGGCACGCTCCGAAATCACACACAAGATCGGTGAGCGTGTCCGTGCACAATACGAGCAAAAAATAGTGCCCGATGTACGTCAGGCACTACTGGACGAGGTCAGCTGCTACCCGAGTGGTGATGTGGCTGTCCTACTCTCTTCGGGCATTGACTCACATGCAGTGCTCTTTGCTTGTATTGAGGCAGGACTGCAACCAGCAGCCTATTCATTCGCGCTAGAAGGCCATCAATCCACTGATGTTAAAATCGCAGAGAACACCTGCGAGGTCTTAGGCGTACCTTTCACACGCGTTGACTTACCCACCAGCAAAGAGCACCTGTATCGTTATCTTAACTACGCAATCGGTAAGCTTGGCCTGACAGGTAAGGCCGATATTGAATGCTGTTGGCCGATGACGCATGCCTTCGGTGAGATAACGCAGTCAGTTGTCTTGACGGGTATCGGCGCTGATGACTACTTCGCTACCACCAAGAAAGGCTGCATGCACCTACGTGAACACCTTGACCGCTACCGTGCACACACATGGCGTCAGGAGAAGAGCCAGCGTCGTGTCTTCAAGAGTGAGACCATGGCACTTGGTAAGTTCTACCATAGCCCGTACGACAGCACACGGTTTTGGGCTGAGGTTCATGATGCGACAGACTGGGACACCGTTAACAAACCTGAAAAGGCATTGTTGCGTGAGGCGTTCCCCGAGTTGTTCAGTCAATGTAACGTGAGACGTCACACTGACCTTCAACTGGGTGACAGCGGCATAGCACAGCACTTTGCTGACACACTTCTAAACTCAGAGCTAAATGCCAAAGGGTTTAAGTCAGTCGTCGGTATTTACAATGGCCTTGTATCGGGGGAATTAACACTTTGATAGAAGCGAGCACTGAGGTTAGACAAGACTTACAGGCGTTAAAATCAAAAGTCGCCGAGTACTTGGTCAATCTGATGAATGAGTCGGGTCAAACTGAGAAGGAACTGGCCAGCACTTTAAAAACAACGCAGCCAAGAATTAACTCATTGAGGAATGGTAACTATCATTTGTTCTCTATCGAAATGCTTCTAAAATTCACATCAGGCATGGGGGTCTGCATAGATATTGCGTTGCGACCGCCACAGCAGGTTGATATGAAGACGATAGATTGGAATAAGGCCAGTGATCTTGGCCTCATTGAGCGGATAAACCGAGAAGTCCTGCATCCTCTCGGACTCGCAATGACACGCTGCCCTGACACAGGTATCAGTGAGAATTTACTTGTTTCACCCGACGGTGAATGGGAGTACCCCGAAGACCGTCAAACGCTTGTAAAGCCTGACGAAGCCGTCAGAGCCGCGCTAGCTAAACTTTAAATTAAAGCCTCTTTATTAAGGGGCTTTTTGCTATGAGAAACCCAGTATGTATGAAGTTAATGTCTCCGACAAATTGATGGTTAAGCACACGGTACCTTACAGAATAATTTGGGGAATGCCGAGCCGCAAACAACTGCAAGACGCGGCTAACTATGACGGACTGACCGTCGTAATTTTCACACACGGCCATAAGCACACTTTGAAGACAAACCAGCTACTTCACCGCCAGTTAGACAGCCTGCAAATTAAAAAAGGTGCTCTACGCGATAGACGCTCGCTAAAACACTATATCCTTGTGTACTCCGCTCCGCCGTTCACAAATAAGTTGGCAGCAGAAGACTATTTCGAATCGGTATTTAATCCTGACGCTAAGCGCGCTTGGCGAGCACCCGCTGGCCGATACCGAGGTTCGCTAAACCTGATCGATGCTTTGTTGTAACGGAATAGACGGGCGTTGTACAATTTAATGACTTAAATTGGAACACAGAGACAAGTATGACCCGAGCAGAAGCAATACAGAAGCGCTTTGAAGTAATGTTAAATGAGCGTGTAAAATACACGGTGGCCACACCTAAAGTGGTTAAACGTGCAAGTGCTTATGGCAGCAGTAACGGCACCAAGATAGAGTGGATCCCAGACCCTAAACAGTACGGCGTCCATGACAGCAACTTCGACGCCAAACGCGCCATTGTATTACTGTTCCATCCTGAACTAAAGGACTCGGGTGACGCTCATATCAAGCGTGTATCAAAGGAGTTCTTCACGGGTTCTATGGCTAACTACAAAGTCGTTAAGGCATAACAATGAGTTTACAAGATTGGGGCAGCGCAACAGCGATGGTCGAGCGCATTGCTCGCCTAGAAGAACGACCAGAACTTAAAGTAATCTTGCGACGCTTTTCACACCGAGTGGAGTACTCGTATTTTGTACGTGAAGCAACAGGCGCAATTGAACCCGTCATCAAAGTGGGTGAGCACTGGTACTACGCCGAGAAGGAAGGTGATGAGCAGGTACCTGAGTCACGCGTAAAGGTTCAGGGTATCGTAAAGCCAGAACACTTTGACTCCATCGTGATCGATGAGACAGCATGGGAAACACTTACAGAAAGCTGGCAAGCCATGCTAAGTGACAGCCTTGCCTTGAAGACCTCACGTGCTGACCTCATCATCGTTGATGGCCTTAATGTTGGCGCAATGGTACTCGCACCAGCATGGGAAGGCCGCGACGGTAACGAGGCAGGCATGTTACCTATGACAGTTTACGAGGCGCAAGAGGTTTACGAACGATACCTCGACGAGATAAACCAAGAGGTGAACCGACATCAGGTTTATTTAGATGCTGTCGCGCACATAGATGCCCTTATAGCAGAACTCGACGCGAGGCTTCGTGAAGAAGCACTAAAGGCCGAGAGTGAAGGCACTGTGATACTAGGTGAAGCCTAAGTTTTCTAAGTATGAAAAAGTGTTGTACAATGGTTGCCCTACAGCACGTTGTACGTGCACTTTTTTAATGAGACTTTGGAGACGCGAGAATGCGACAGACCTCAAGACTTGGTAGCCTAATGGAAACATTCAGCGAACCAACTAATTACAGTAATGGCACTCACCAGCCTGCATCACACTCACGCGCAACGTCATTGATGGAATCAATGGGCGGTGTATCATTTGGTAAGGCACAGCCAACCTCATTAAACGAAGAAAAAAGCTCACAAGAGGACATCCGTGTCTATATCGGTCAAGATACCGTACTAGGTGAAGCTAAGCCGCAAGGTAAAGTTCAAAAGATGCTATTAGATGCCGCGAAAGCCGCAGCTGAAAAAGGCGACGTTGTCTCTGTAAACAGCATTACGCGCCGTCGTGAAAACATTGGTATCGACTATGGCCGTATCATGTCAGCCTACCAAGCACTAGAAAAGAAAGGCTTGATCACTGTTGAAGTCGAGCGCGGTGTGGACACCTACTTAAAGCTTGTTGAAGAGTCTATCGACGAAGCAAAGGTCGAGTTCAAAACAGATGAAGAGTTTGTGGCCTATATCGAAGATAACATCCCGAAGTCGCTAAAAGAAAAGGCAAACTTCTCGGTTGAGCTTAACAAAAAAGCATTGGGTGGCGGCCGTACTGTAACAGTACGCTACACGTCTAATGACATCGTGGAAAACCCGAATCTACGTGGCATTGAGTTCAATGCGTTATTCCGCATGATTTTCATGATCCACCAAACACCAGAAGCCCCGAATGCCCGTGAAGATATGCGCTTTGAAATCGTATCAGGTTTCAGCCGTCGCGCTAAAGAGCTGGTTAAAGCACCTCGCATGCTAAAACAAAAAGACTTCCAAGGCGCTGCCGATAAGCTTATCAAGTTTTTTAATGAAAACGAAGACGCCTTACTCGACTGGTCTAGCAATCTTTAAGCGACAGCGAAATTGATTTGATTTAAAAGGGTTGTACAATGTGCAGCCCTTTTTGTTGTACAACGAAAATCAAAAAGAATTGCGCTACAGTCCTTTGTGCGTTAAGATGCGCGCCATATTGATACTGAGTTACAAGACATCGAGACTATGAGCGCTATATTGAGTCGCGAACAGTACGTACAACGCCAGCGTTTTAAACGTACCGTTCACAAAGCAAAGGTACCGTGTGCCATCCTATTTTTCTTAGCTGCGTTAAGCACGAACTCTGAGGCCGCTACGTCGTGCAAGGAAGTCCACCAGCTTGATAGTGGTCAAATACATACACTCTTAGACTCGTTCCATCTTGGACTCGATAGAGGCTACGGCTATTCACTTGCCGCTATAGCTTGGAAAGAATCACTTGCAGGCAAGGTTAACGTAAATTACACAGACCCATCGTATGGGGTTTTTCATGTGAATCTAACGTATGCAGCACGCCGCGATAACGTAACCAGTGGCTTTAAAAAGAACATGCTTGCACAGCGCTTAATGGATGATATGCCCTTTGCTGCACGTCATGCTATGCAAGTGCTAGACGACGGTAAACGTATTGTTGGTACGGGCAAGTGGCGAGATATTTGGGCTTATTACAACGGCGGTCAGAACTGGGAGTCAGTACCACACTACTCGGCTGACATTGCACGCCGCATTGGGATCCTACAAAAGTGCTTACTACCAAAAGCCTTACTAAACCTTCGCGCTTCTCAAAAGACACTGCACTACAATGAATATCTGTCTAACCAAAGCGATTAATGTAATCACTGTCCCGTCAGTGACCCGCTCAGCCGATGACCGCCGTGTGCAGGTACTGACGCTGGGTGGTCGAATCCTTCAACATAAACGAACCTTTACAGCTGGCAGCCGCGAGTTGAACTCACTCATGGGCAACGTTAAGGCACAGCTTTTAAATGGCACTACTGAGACACTAGACCCGAGTTGGTGGTCGGATATTACCGACAATGAGACCAAGCGCTATCGGGCAATCAATAAAATCTAACTAATGGAGACAAAGACATGTCGAATGAAAACCACAATGGTGTGGGTTCACCAGATCCAACGCACGAAGAAGTACTAAGTAAAGAAGAAGTCCATCGCCGACTAAAAGAAATGCGCGCTAGCTTCGGTGCCCTAATTGAGAAGTATGGCTTTGCCGTGATGGGCGTTATCGAAGGTCACATCTACTCTATTGGCGTTGCGAACAAGGGTCTGCCTGACCTCGTTGTCACCCTACCTGTGCCACATAACGTGGGTGCAGAGTTCATCAAGGGTGTGCTTACGAGCTGGGAGCGCTCAGGTTACTCATTAAAGCCATTAACGTTAGACTTCGACCAAATGTCTGTTGATGTTCAACTACGTCCACTAGCACGTACTGAGCAGCTTCTTAGCACCATGGTCGTGCAAAATGAAGTGTTCTATCAGGAATACCCTGAGTACTATCAGGAACGCATCGAAATGCCTGACTATGTTCAGATCGTATTAGCAGACCATGAGGGACGTTTCCCTGATGAAAACGGCTACGAAAAAGAGACATTCCCACAAGTACTTCTAGAAAAGGCCAGTTAAGCACTGGCCTGCTCAGAACCAAGAAAATTATAAAATAAATAAGGAACTGGGAATGCTCACAACAAAAATTAAACCCACATCGAAGCTCGTACAAGCCGCACGAGAATACGCCGTAGACGCTCACCACGGTCAAAAGTATGGGGAGCATGACTATGTTTACCACTTAGACCTTGTAGCCTACCTAGCGAAGCCCTACGGCCATTTTGCACAAGCCCTAGGCTACCTTCATGACGTGGTTGAGGACACAGCTAAGACGCGTGAGGATATTGCGCACCTGTTCGGGGAAGACATCGCGCAAATGGTTGAGTGGATCTCCGATGAGGAAGGGGCAACACGTGCCGAGCGCAAGCTAAAGACACATGCCAAGCTAAAGGCGCTTGACGCGAGCTTACCGCGTGAGTTCATTACGCTTGTGGTTAAGCTGTGCGACCGTTTAGCGAATGTACGTAAATCACATCATGAAGATAATAGCAAGATGCTGACTAAATACCGTGGGGAGCACGCTGCTTTCAAAGATGCCGTGTACCGCGAGGGTCAGCCATCCGAGCTTTGGTTAGAACTCGATCGACTGTTAGAGGTATAGGATGCCGACATTTGCACCACGCTACAGAACTAAAGTTAAGGGCTGCGACGAACTGGGCTACAGATATACGCCGCAGTATACCTATAGATTCTTTCCATTCTGGTTTAGCTGGAAGACGTGTAATCAGGGCGGTGGCACTGATGATGTCACGTTTAGGACGCTTGAGGATGCTCAGAAACACATTCGCGACGACATTAAAAGCTCGGCTGACCTAAAGAGGGTCACAATCCGCTATATCCCTTTCATACAGTGAGGTACGCATGCTGAAAAGATTACCTTGGTACTTATGCGTGTTCGTTCTCATGGCCAGCACATGGTCAGTGGCCATGCACACATCACGATCAGTCGAGGGCTGGTTATGGCTCACATTCATCGTTTGCGCAGGTACATTCTATTTGGAGCTGTGTCAGGCATTCGATAATGACGGGGGTTCATGACGCATGGCTAATTTTGTTACAACCTTTGAGTACACATCGCGAACTATCGACGGTGTTAAGACCGTGACAGGTCATAAGGACTTTGCCGAGGTTAAGTCGGCTCTTGCTGTGAAAAGGCAGCTCACCAAGCTGGCCAAGCAGCACCAAGTAGAAGACTTTAAGATCATTAAGGTCGACGAGTACAAGTGTCTGTACTGCTTGGACAGGGGAATGCTCCGCCAAGACGGCACTGCTTGTTTTTGCTAAGCACTGACTAAAAAGGCTACCGTTGGTAGCCTTTTCTTTTAGTTCATCGCGATAGATTGGTCGAACTCATAATTATCTAGCTCGGGTTTAACGCGGAACAATTCAGCGGGTCTTGCGTGCTTCTTGCAAAACTCCCCTGTGCTTTCCAGTACTTGTGCGCGTTCAATTCGGCGGCGGAATGATGCTTTAGAGAGCGGCTGACCTAAAATCACTTCGTGAGCTGCTTGGAACTGTGCCAAGGTAAACTGCTTAGGCAATGCGTGGGCAACGACTAAGCGGAAACGGGCGTCGTTCGTCAGACGCGTGTAGGCATATTCAATAATCTCACGGTGGTCAAAGGCTAACTGCTCAGGCAGCTCAGTGAACTTAAACCACTGCGCATCAGAGACGTCAGCATTTAATGCTGTGCACTCTTGGTGGTCGATGAGTGCATAGAAGCCAGTGCTGACTGAGTAACCACGCGGGTCACGCTTTGCATTACCACGGGTAGACAGCTGCTTTAAGTATGGCGGCGCAATACCTGTCTTTTCAGTAAGCTTACGTATAGCGCAATCAGCTAGTTCGGCATCGGCCTCTAGATCAATAAAGCCACCTGCTAAGCCCCAGTGATTGATGAAAGGATGGTTAGCGCGCTTTACAAGAAGCACATGTAAGTCACCCTCGCGGATAGTAAACAGTACGCTGTCGACAGTTACTAGTGGGGAGTCGAAGTCCTTTGCATTATAGGACGCTAAATATTCTTGTTCAGTCATGATGGCTTCTTTACTTGTTGTAATTTTCATTATAGTGAGAGCTTATAGTTAATTGATTCTAAAGTCAATACAAGTACCAACCTGATACTTTAAAGTACCAGCCTGAAACTTTTTATTATAAAAGGGGTTGACGGCATCCGAATGTTGCATTAAAGTAAGTACCAAGCTGATACTTACAAGACGGAAAACGATACAATGAGAATTTTTATTAAACAAAGCGGATGCCAAGAAGAACGCGAATTACAAGTTGAGACAATCACTTTTAACGGTGGTGAAGAAAACATCCGCATCGTAGATGACGCGCTAAACGAACTAGACACAGAGACACAGTTCAGCGCACGAATCGAGACGCGATTAACTAACTCATCGGCTGTGATGAAACTATTACTAGCGGTTAATGCCCTTCGCAACATCTTTGGTGGGACATTAAACTTAGAGCTAAAAGCTCTATATTTCCCATACGCTCGCCAAGACCGTGTATGTAACGAAGGTGAAGCGCTTAGCGTACGCGTCATGGCCGACCTTATTAACTCAATGAACTTTACGAAAGTTGTGATTGCCGATGCGCACAGCGATGTAACCACTGCCCTACTGAATAACGTGGTGAATCTTTCACAGGTTAACGTAATCAACCGTTGTACAACGCTAACAGCTAAGTTGAAATCAAACGACTACACATTGGTTGCTCCCGATGCAGGTGCTGCGAAGAAAACGCACACGTTAGCAAAGTACATGGGCTGCACAAGCGTTGTACAAGGCGAGAAACTTCGCGATATGGCAACAGGTGACATAATCCGAACTGAAATCAATGGCGATGTGGCTGGTAAAGACCTCATTATCGTAGATGACTTGTGTGACGGTGGCCGTACGTATCTTGAACTTGCAAAAGTTGCGAAAAACCGTGGTGCACAGTCGATTTCTTTGTACGTTACCCATGGCATTTTCTCTCAAGGTATGTCAGTATTCGCGGGCTTAATTGATACTATCTACACAACTGATTCATTCAAGACACGTGAACAGTTACAAGCACTCAATGGTGCAGACGTAAGCCTGACTGTGGTTGAGCTGTAAGCCTCACGTAGTCCACAGAACAAAAACCAGTGCTGGCTTATTAAGAAGTCAGTTAAAAAGACTTGAACAAAAGAGACAAAGACAATGAATTTAACTACATCAACAACCGTACAAACCAGCTCATTAGCTAAAGATGTGTATAAGGAATTTCATTTAAGAGCATACCACCCGCAGGTAACCAGCGTTTATGCGAACTATACATCGCGTAATGGTAAGCTAAGTAACGTACCTGACAATGCACATGTTGCTTTTGTGGGTCTTCAATACTTCGTTATGGACTACTTGATGGACGAGTGGAGCCTATTCTTTAAAGCTCCGAAAGAAGCCGCTGTCCGCGCACACAAACGCATACTTGATTCAATGCTGGGCTACAGCGTTAACGTTGAGTACCTACGTAATTTGCATGACCTTGGCTACCTACCACTTCGCATCAAAGCATTGGAAGAGGGTACGTTAGTGCCTTACCAAGTACCGCCTATCACCGTTGTTAACACTCACCCCGATTTTGCTTGGCTTACCAACATGATCGAGACGGTTATGAGCTGTGAGAACTGGGGTATTCAGACAAGCGCAACCACTGCAACGGCCTATTTTAAGGTGTTCCGCGAGTATGCTGAGAAGACGGGAGTGCCACTCGATTTTGTACCATTCCAAGGGCATGACTTTTCATTCCGTGGCATGTTTGGTCGCGCGGCAGCAGCGGCATCAGGTTTTGGACACTTAGCAAGTGGCCTAGTCGGTACCGACACGATCCCAGCAGTTCTATTTGCTGAGAAGTTCTACGGTGCGAATGTTGAGACCGAGTTAGTCGGTGCGTCGGTTGATGCAACTGAGCACTCAGTGACCTGTTCATGGCTGCTTGAGGGTGAGATTGAGTTCTTCCGCTACCTAATGTGTGAACAGTCGCCTACGGGCATCTTGTCAGTCGTTAGCGACACATGGGATTTCTGGAAGTTAGTAACTGAATACTTACCAGAGCTTAAAGAAGAAATTCTAGCTCGTGACGGCGCGGTCATTATCCGACCAGACTCAGGCTGTCCAGTTAAGATCCTAACGGGTTACCTATTACACCCTGAGATCTTCATGAGCACCGAGCTGACCTTTGCGATGGCACACATGCGTGCTGTTAAAGCTGGCTCAGAAGCATTTAGCTTCGACGGCAAGCTCTACACGGTAGAAGGTCTTGGCAATGCAGAACAGTCAACCGTACTTATGGAGTGCGAAGTAAAAGGTCTTATCGAGTGCCTGTGGGATATTTTCGGCGGAACTATCACCGATAAAGGTTACAAGATGTTGGATGAGCACATTGGTGCAATCTACGGTGATGCTATCACACTAGAACGTCAGCGTGCTATCTTACAGCGTCTGATGGATAAAGGTTTCTGCTCTAAGGTTGTACTAGGTATCGGTTCTTACAGCTACCAGTACGTTACACGTGATACACACGGCTCAGCTGTGAAAGCAACTAACGTTATCAAAGCAGGCGAATCAGTGGCTATCTTCAAAGACCCTAAAACGGATAAAAAGAAGAAGTCAGCTAAAGGGCTTATCCGTGTTGACGAGGTTAATGGCGAGCTAGTCATGACTGATAACTGCACCGAAGAACAAGAGCAAGGCGGACTGCTTCGCGTCGTGTTTGAAGACGGTAAGCTGTTACGTACAACGACACTTGCTGAGATCCGCGCTAAGATTGCAAGCCAGCTGTAATACCACAGCTTAAATAGGCACTGAGCCTAACTCGCTAAGGGGCACCAACTAAGGTGCCCTTTTTGTTGTCTAATCCTTTGTACAAGCTTCCCCGTTTTTTGCTAAACTACTCATTGAAATGTGAATGAGTTGTACAAGTGTGTCTGTGTTGCTACCTCGTAAGGGGTGTCTTTCCACGAAAGCAATAGGAGCATCACCTTGGAAAACAAAGCCAGCATTTCGATGCCTAAACTAGTGCCTGTGTTAATTGAGACGAAGGGCTTATCATGGCTTCAAGCAATTAAAGTTTGGTGGGGTTCAACGCGTGAGTGGGATTTAGCAGAAGACTGGCATTTTACATTGCCTAACGGCACGGTGATAGTTGTACCACAAGGCTATCGCTTCAACGGGGCTAGCGTACCGCGTATCTTTCGCTCGCTGATCAGCCCCAACGGTGTACTGCTAGTACAGAGCCTGCTACACGACTTCGGCTACGACTACGATTATCTGTGGGTTCGTCAGCCCGATGGAACCTACATTAAAGATGCCATACGGCCTTACGCATCGGGACGTCAGGAAGTATGGGACATGGTCTTTAAAGCTGTCGGCGACCACGTTAACGGTATGAAATGGTTAAATACTGTTGCTTACTGGGCGCTACGTTTAGGCGGTAAAGCTGCATGGAAAGCCTGTCGCGCTGCGCGAAAGAAAGACGTCTACCCAACGGGTTATACGGCGTCGTAGTACACGGGATCGTACAGGGACGTGGTGTTACT